>SMTZ1_10005951_pt1 | contig 59662 bp, 63 predicted proteins | sample DeeMarSWOR136_30_FD_25667 | JGI IMG/M metagenome (IMG submission 25667) | reverse complement strand
CGGAGCTCTCGCCAAGCTGCTCAGCCGGGTACGCTTCGACAGGCGTATCAGCCAGGCAAAAAAAAGGAGTAAGAAAATCGTCACCGCCCTGCCTCTGGGTGATAAGATATGGAGACTCAGCGCCCAGATCGAGGGGAGATTAAAGGGTTTCCTGGCGCCGACGCCTATCTGGGAAGCGCTCGGGTTTACCTACATAGGTCCGATTGACGGACACAACATCCACGACCTGGAAACCGTGCTTACCCAGGCCAGGGATAATGCTACCCGTCCGACCCTGGTCCATGTCATCACCACCAAGGGTAAGGGCCATTCCCCCGCGGAAAGCGACGCTGTTTACTTCCACGGTGTGCCGGCTAAAGGCAGCAGTAACGGAGAGATACCGACCTATAGCGAGGTCTTTGCCCAGACTATGCTGCGCTTAGCCCGTGAGGACCCGCGGCTCATGCCATGCCGGAAGGAAACTGCCTGAGCATTGTCGAAGCCGAGTTCCCCAAACGCGTTTTTGACGTGGGCATCTGCGAGCAGCACGCGGTTACTTTCGCCGCCGGCATGGCGACGCAGGGCTATATACCCGTCGTGGCTATTTATTCGACCTTCCTGCAACGTGCCTTCGACCAGATTATCCACGACGTCTGCCTGCAAAACCTGCCGGTAGTATTCGCCATTGACCGGGGAGGCATTGTCGGCGACGACGGCAAAACGCATCAGGGCACCTTCGATATTTCCTATCTTTCGCTAATACCGCAGCTGGTAGTTGCCGCGCCCAAGGATGAAAATGAGCTCCAGCACCTGCTGTACACGGCGGTAAAGCTGGGACAGCCCATGGCGGTACGGTACCCGCGGAGTCCCGGCCTGGGAGTGCCGCTGGACAAGGAACTCCACGAGATACCGGTTGGCAAGAGCGAAGTCCTCAGGTACGGCGACGATGCGGCGATTCTCGCTCTGGGCGCCTCGGTAGCCCCTGCCATGAAAGCCGCCGAAAATCTGGCTGAAAAGGGGATCGACGTTACGGTGGTTAACGCCCGTTTTGCCAGACCTCTCGATGAATCCCTTCTCAACGACCTTGCCGACCGTATCAAGAAAATAGTCACTGTTGAAGAGAACGTCCTGAACGGAGGCTATGGCACCGGCGTTCTCAAGCTGTTACAGGAGTCAGGGCATTGCGACGTGGAAGTCAAGAATATCGGCATCCCGGACGACTTCGTCGAGCACGGGACTCAGGCAATTCTACGCTCAAAATACGGCCTGGACGCTGAAGGCATCACCGGAAAAGTGCTGAGTATGTTCCCGGAACACGCTGCCGGCTCATCGTTAAAAGTCAGGGACAAAGCCCAGAGCGCTTGAGTTGCAGTATTTTTCATTATTCTTACTAACAGGGCAGGGGAGGGTTGGAAATTACCGGTATTCTCAAGTAAGCCAAGCAGGAGTAATGCATGGACAAGATGACCATCAGGGATATTGAGGTAACCGGCAAAAGAGTCCTGGTCCGGGTAGACTTCAACGTGCCCATGGATATCAAGACCGGCGCCATCACGGATGACAGCCGCATCCGGGCGGCGCTGCCCACGATTCATTACCTGATTGAACGCCACGCCAGGGTCATCCTTATTTCTCATCTGGGCCGTCCCAAGGGGAAATACGTCAACGAACTCCGGCTGACGCCGGTAGCCCAGCGCCTTTCCCAGATACTGGGGCAACAGGTCGGCGTGGCTGTCAACTGCATCGGCCCGGAGGTGGAAAAGTCCGTAGAAACCCTGAAAGCCGGAGATGTCCTGCTTCTGGAGAACCTCCGCTTTCATTCCGACGAGGAAACGGGCAGCGCGGAGTTTGCCAAGTCTTTAGCCCGTCTGGGCGATGTCTTTGTTAATGACGCCTTCGGCACCTCACACCGCGCCCATGCCTCGATAGCCGGTATCGCCCAATATCTGCCGGCGGTAGCCGGTCTATTGCTGGAGAAGGAAATTAATACTCTGGGAGGCATCCTGGAAAACCCGACGCATCCTTTTATATCGCTTTTCGGGGGCGCCAAAGTGAGTGATAAGGTTGCCATGCTGAAAAATATCATGAATAAAGTGGACTGCCTGCTGATTGGGGGCGGCATGGCGGCGACGTTCCTGAAAGCCAGGTCATACGAGGTCGGCACGTCATTAGTCGAAGTTGAAAGCATCGAAATTGCATCCGACCTGATGAAGCAAGCCGAAAGAGTCGGTGTGCGCCTGGTACTGCCGGTAGACGTAATTGTCACGAATGAACTGAATGAGGACGCCAGAGCGGAAACGGTATCGATTGACGCCATACCGCCGGATAAAAAGATAGTCGACATCGGACCCAAGACCCTGGAGAAATTCCGCCTGGCTCTCCTGGGGAGCCGCACGGTTTTCTGGAACGGGCCGATGGGCGTGGAAGAGATACCGCAGTTCGCCGTGGGAACGCAGGCGCTCGCCAGGCTGCTGCCGGAACTCAACGCCAAGACAATCGTGGGCGGCGGCTCTACCGCCGAGGTAATCGAGCACCTGGGACTGTCTGAAAAAGTAACCTTTGTCTCCACCGGCGGCGGCGCCTCGCTGAAATTCCTAGGCAGGGAGGAGCTGCCCGGGGTAACGGCTTTGCAGGATAAAGTGGGTATAAAAAATAATGGTCAGCCTTGATTTGATAAAAGAAATTTCCCGTACTACACCGGAGAAGATTGTCCTGCTGGTAATCGACGGTCTGGGGGGACTGCCGGACCCCGAAACCGGCAGGACGGAACTGGAGACGGCGCGTATCCCCAACCTCGACGCCCTGGCGAAGCAGGGAATCTGCGGCATGGCTGACCCCATTGCCCCCGGCATCACGCCGGGCAGCGGTCCCGGTCACCTGGCGCTTTTCGGCTACGACCCCGTTGCCTGCAATATCGGGCGGGGAGTGCTGGAAGCCGTCGGTATCGATATCGAGTTAAAAGCGGGGGAAGTGGCTGCCCGCGGCAATTTCTGCACCATAGATGAACGGGGCATCATTACCGACCGCCGCGCGGGGCGCATATCCAGCGAGAAATGCGCCGAACTCTGTAAGTTGCTCGACGGTAATAGGATAGGGGAAGTTGACATAAATGTTTATCCGGTCAGGGAACACCGATTTGTCGTTGTATTCCGCGGCGATAGCCTGGTCCCTGATGTCACCGAGTCCGACCCCTCCCGAACGGGCGTACCGCCTCTCCCGATTTCTCCCCTGAGCACGGAGTCCGCGAGACTGGCGGATATCGCCAACAAATTCATAGAAATTGTTAAAGAAAGACTGGTCAGGCATACGCCGGCAAATATGGTACTCCTGCGCGGTTTTTCCACCAGGCCCGGCTTTCCCACCATGCAGGAAATATACAAGCTGAACCCGCTGGCTATAGCCATCTATCCCATGTACCGCGGTCTTGCCAGGCTGGTCGGTATGGAGGTTGCGGGGGCGGGGGCAACGCTCGAAGATGAGTTAAAAACGCTGCGGGACAACTATAAAAAATACGATTACTTTTTCCTGCATGTTAAGTGGACGGACAGCGCCGGCGAGGACGGCGATTTTACCCGAAAGGTAAAGGTCCTGGAGCAGATTGACGCGGCGCTGCCCGGGCTGACCTCCCTGAAGCCCGATGTGCTGGTGATTACCGGCGACCACTCAACTCCGGCAGTATTCGGCGGTCACAGCTGGCATCCGGTGCCGGTGCTGCTTTGCTCGAGATATTGCCGCACCGATAGCGTCAAGGAGTTTTCGGAGACGGCTTTTACCGTCGGAGGCCTGGGCAGGATTTCCGCCACCCAGATAATGCCCCTGGCAATGGCTAACGCTCTCAAGCTGACCAAATTCGGGGCTTAGGAGATGATAAAATGCGTACACCGATGATTGCCGGAAACTGGAAGATGAACACAACGGTAGAGGATGCCGTCAGGCTGGCAAAAAAGATGCTGCCGGAACTGGACAAGGTCCGTAAAGTGGAAAAAGTGGTCTGCCCCCCCTTCGTTTCTCTGACGGCAGTGAAGGATATTATTAAGGGCAGCTCTATCAAGCTGGGGGCGCAGAACATGTTCTACGAGGAAAAAGGCGCCTATACCGGCGAAATATCGTCGCAGATGCTGGCGGGGTTGTGCGACTACGTAATCCTCGGGCATTCCGAACGGCGGCAGTATTTCGGGGAGACCCCCGAAATCATCAATAAAAAGGTAAAGGCAGCCGTTAAAGACATGATTAAGCCCATCTTCTGTGTCGGAGAGAGCCTGGAGGAGAACGAAGCCGGAAAGACGGAAGAGGTGCTGACCCGCCAGTGTATGGCTGCCTGCGACCGCCTGTATTTTTTCGGGGGGATGGTCATCGCCTACGAGCCGGTCTGGGCTATCGGCACGGGGAAATCAGCCACCGGCGAGCAGGCTAACAAGACCATCGGTTTCATCCGCCAGCTGGTGCGTCACCGCCACGGCGATGAAATTGCCGATAGCGTCCGCATCCTTTACGGAGGCAGCGTTACTCCGGCTAATATAGCTGAATTCATCAGAGAACCGGAGATTGACGGAGCCCTGGTGGGCGGAGCCAGCCTGAAAGCTGATGACTTTGTGAAAATCGCACAGCAGACTGCCCAGGTTATCGGTATGTCCTGAAGAGCCTTCATATAAAATTACATTAATCTCCACGCTGAGTTAAAAAATAAACAAGTATCATAAATTTAAACGTCTGGTTGCCATCGTCGGTCCCACCGGCATCGGCAAGAGCCGTCTGGCTATCAATCTTGCCGGTTTCTTTTCCGGCGAAATCGTCAGCGCCGACAGCCGACAGGTCTACCGCTATATGGATATCGGCACCGCCAAGCCGACCCCCGATGAGCTTGCTGCCGTTCCGCACTATCTCATTAATGTCGTCGACCCCGATGAAGATTTCAGCCTGGCGGTCTACCTGAAAATGGCAAGGCGGGCTATCGACGATATTCACGGGAGGGAACGCCTGCCTTTCCTGGTGGGGGGCACCGGTCTTTACGTCAGGGCGCTGCTGGAAGGCTGGCAGGTGCCGGAAGTATCCCCCGACTCCCGATTCAGGGACAAAATAGAGAAAAGAGCCGTTGCTAAAAGTACCGATGATATCTATCAGGAACTCGTCGCTGTCGACCCCGACGCGGCGGCGAAAATCGACCCCCGTAACGTACGCCGCATCATTCGCGCCTTGGAGGTGCATGCCAGTACCGGTAAAGCCTTTTCCCGGCTCGGCCGTAAGCAAGCCCCCGATTTCACACCTTTCATCATAGGGCTGACCGCCGACCGCACCGAACTGTATCGCATCGTTGACCGTAGAGTGGATGAGATGATAGAGCGCGGCTTCTTGCAGGAAGTGGAAAAATTACGGCAAATGGGGTATGATTTAGACTTACCGTGCATGTCCGGCATCGGCTACCGGCAGATAGGGCAGGTACTCAAAGGTGAGTTGCCCCTGGAAGAAGCCAGAGAGAAGATAAAAACGGAGACCCACCGTTTTATACGCCACCAGTACGCCTGGTTCCGACGGGACGACAAGAGAATCCACTGGTTCGACGCCGTACATCAAAAACAGGATGAAATAGAGAACGCGCTCAGGGAATTTCTGGCAAGCAATAAAGAGGTGTGAGACATGAAGATAGCCAGACGCATTGAAAACCTTAAGCCATATTTGTTTGTGGATATTATCAAGAAAATCGCCGAAAGAGAAGCTAAGGGCGAGGAAATCGTCAGTTTCGCCATCGGCGACCCCGATATCCCGACGCCCCAACACATCATCGATAGACTCTGCCAGGCGGCACAGGACCCCGCCAACCACCGTTACCCCGCATCGGCGGGACTGCCCGAGCTGCACCAAGCTATCGCCGCGTGGTACCAGAAACGCTTCGGGGTCTCGCTCGACCCGGAGACCGAAGTGCTGCCTCTCATCGGCTCCAAGGAAGGCATCGGGCATATCGCCTTTTGCCTTATCGATCCCGGGGATACCGCCCTGGTGCCGGACCCCGGTTATCCCGTTTACGCCATCGGCACGCAGCTGGCAGGGGGGCGACCCTACTACCTGAATCTCAGAGAGAGCAACGGGTTCCTGCCCAGCTTCAACGGTATCCGCGAAGACATCCTGAAAAAGAGTCGTGTGCTGTGGCTGAACTATCCCAATAATCCTACCGGCGCGGTGGCTGACCTTGATTTTTTTAAGAGGGCAGTCGAGTTCGCCGGGAAAAACGACATTGTAATATGCCATGACGGACCGTATTCGGAGGTGGCGTTCGACGGATACGAGCCGCCCAGCCTGATGCAGGCGGAGGGAGCTAAAGAGGTCGGCGTGGAGTTTCACTCGTTTTCCAAGAGCTACAACATGACGGGCTGGCGTATCGGCATGGTGGTCGGCAACGCCCGGGTGGTCGCCGCGCTGCGGACGCTGAAATCCAACCTGGATTCCGGCATTCCCCAGGCTATCCAGCATATGGCTATCGAGGCTTTGAAGGGCCCGCAGGACTGTATCTCCGAGCACAATACCACTTACCAGAGGCGCCGCGACCTTATCTGTGAGGTGCTGGAAAACATCGGACTCCATGTCACGGTACCCAAAGCCAGTCTTTATATCTGGGCGAGAGTACCAGAAGGCTATAATTCCGTGGACTTTACGAATGATTTACTCGACCAGGTGGGCGTGGCGGTCACTCCCGGGGCAGGCTACGGGCGGAGCGGCGAAGGCTACGTGAGATTATCCCTGACCATCCCGGACGCCTCGCTGGTCAAGGGACTGTCCAGGCTTTCCGGCTGGCGCAATAAGCGGAGGCTAACTCCTAAGAGATAACATTACATAATATTCAACGGAGAGAAAGACATTAGCAGGAACACAGTCGTCACCAGAGCGGCTCCGGAAAAAGCCCTGCTGCTGGCAGTGACCCGGAAGGGGAGTCGGAGCCGGGAAGCAGCCGCAAATTCGCTTGAAGAGCTGGCGGAGCTGGCATCATCCGCCGGGGCGGCCGTTACCGATAGAATCATTCAGCAGCTTCCGGCACCTTCGCACGATTACTATATCGGCAAAGGCAAGATAGAGGAACTGCTGGCGCTGAAGGAAGCGAGACCTTACAGCGTCATCATTCTCGACGACGAGCTCAGTCCCAACCAGCAGCGCAACCTGGAGGAAGCCCTGGAAGTGAAGGTAATCGACCGCGCCGCGATGATTCTGGACATTTTCGCGCGGCGCGCCCGCACCCACGAAGGACGTTTGCAGGTGGAATTAGCCCAGCACCAGTACCTCCTCCCTAGACTCGCCGGACAGTGGAGCCACCTGGAAAGGCTCGGCGGGGGCATCGGCACCCGGGGACCGGGGGAGTCGCAGCTGGAGACGGACCGCCGTCTTATCCGCCGCAAGATACAGCGTCTCCAAGAGCAGACTGAGGAAATCAGGCGTCGCCGCGCCCGGTACCGCCAGCAGCGGCAGAAGAGCGGCATTCCCGTCGTGGCGCTGGTGGGCTACACCAATGCCGGCAAGAGCACCTTGATGAATACCCTCTGCCAGGCGGATATCTACGCCGACGACCGGCTCTTCGCCACTCTAGACCCCACCACACGTCGACTGAACCTCCCGAACAACACCACGGTGCTTATGACGGATACGGTCGGTTTCATCCGCAAGCTGCCGCCGACCATCGTCAATGCCTTCCGGGCTACCCTGGAAGAGCTTTCCGAAGCCGTCCTGCTGCTGCATGTGGTCGACCTTTCCTCGCCGGATGCCGCCAGGCAGTGCCAGACGGTTGAAGAAATCCTCGGGGAACTGGAGCTTGCCGACCGACCCCGCATTACCGTGCTGAATAAAATCGACCTGCTGCTGTACAGCAACAGAGTTTGGGACGAGGCATCGGCTCTGGAATATCTCAATACGCAGGGCGTTCCCGCCGACGATGGCACCGTGCATGTTTCGGCGGTTAAGGGGTGGGGGCTGACCAATCTCCTGGGAAGTATTGCCGCCAAGCTGACTGTGAACGGGTAGTTACTTGACATAATTATAGGGTTTTAGAATGGATTTAGGTCCTCTTTTCGCCATACTTACGGCGGTCACTTTCGCCGTTCCCCAGGTACTCGTCAGGAGGGCGACCTATCAGTCCGAGGAATCGTTCACGGCGCTGGCGGTTTCCATGCTGGTGGGCACGCCGATATTCGTCATCCTGGTCAGCTCTTTCGGAGAATGGCATGATTTCCTGTCTTTCACACCCACACAGTACGTTTTGTTAGCCGCCGTCGGCCTGGTCCACCTGATTATCGCCAGGTTCCTCTTTTTCACCAGCACGCGAATCATCGGGGCGAATCCCACCGCGGCTATCACGCGCACGGCGGTAATTTTCTCGGTTATCTTCGGTGTGGTCTTCCTTGGCGAGTCGGTTACCGACCTCCAGGTGTTCGCCGCCTTGCTTATCATGTTCGGGGCAATACTTACCACCACAGAATTCAGTCGGCGCTCTTTCCGCATATCAATGCGCGGTCTCTTGATGAGCCTGGGGTGCGCCCTCTGCTCGGCGGGCTCGGCGACCCTGATACGCCCGGTGATGGAGGTTACCGACTCCATATACGCGGCAACCTTCGTCATGTACCTGACGGGTTTTATCGTGCTGGCGGTTATTCTGCTGGCCAGCAGGGATTACCGGCAGCGCATCATTCAGCAGGACAGCCGGTCATGGTCTTTGCTATCCATCGGCGCGGTATTCCTGGTGCTGGGACACCTCTTCCGCTTTTCGGCGCTGCAGCGCAGTCCGGTCAGCATCGTTCAGCCGCTGATAGCCACTATCGTCCTCTTTGTCCTTTTGTTTTCCTGGATAATGAACCGCCGCATCGACGTTTTTAACTGGAGGATTGTCACCGGCATCGTCATGGTCCTCGCCGGCGTGGTGCTAATATATCTTTAGCCACCTCCGAGAGTAAAACCAGCTTCACGCTTAAGCTACGACGCACCAGAATGCAAATCTGAGGGCTTTCCGCCATTTTCCCGTGGAATATGTCTTACAACGACGTCAGATTTTAATATCTTTTTTGGTTTTGGGGTGGCGGGATTACATTTTAGGGCTAAGCCGTTGATGACACTGGGCGGCCCGGGTGGGAAAAGATAACAGACGAAAGATATTTGCTTATTACCCAATCTCCCACGCTACTTTATTATGTAAAACCTTTGATATCCCAAAATACTGGGGCGCACAATATATGTTATGTCGTGTTACTCACGCCTAGAGACCATGTTTACATAATAATACCTGCGCCCCCTACCGTTTTTTATGAGTTGAGCGAATGAGATTGCCGCGTCGTCCTTCTGCGGAAGGACTCCTCGCAATGACAGATAAGTTTTATTTCACCCCCAGCTTTTTCAGCCAGTCGATTATCTCTTTGCCGGTATTGCGGCATTCCTCCATCGCCGTCACGTTAATGCCGCCGCCGGGTCCGATCCTTACCTCGCCCTTGCCGGGCCCGTACCCAATAGCGCCCCGCACCGGCACCATCCCCTGGGACATGAACCAGCCGTAAAGCTGGACGCGTGTCTGGCCGGCACCGATACGCCTCAACGCCAGCACCGGCGCCGCCACCTTGCCGTCGAGCTTCCGGCTCCCCAGATAGCAGAACGTCCGGTCGATGACCGCCTTTGCCTGCGCCGTGACATAGTTGAAATAGACCGGGCTGCCGAAGACAATGGCGTCGGCCCACTCCATCTTCTCGTATAACGACTGCATATCGTCCTTGATGTGGCAGCCTCCGGACTTAAAACAGCCGTGGCACCCGTCGCAGCCGCTGATATTTTTCCCCGCCACCAGGAAGATATCCGTTTCCGCCCCCAGCTTTTTGGTGGTCTCCAGGACCTCACTCACCATAATTTCGGTATTGCCCCCCTTACGCGGACTGCCGACAATGCCCAGTACCTTCATTGCTAATACCTCCTTATATTATGTTAGCCGTCTTTATTATTCTTAATCGAAGCTTTATGAAAACTTAATCATAATTTTATCTATTTTAATTCGCCAAATGGCGAATTCACTCTATAATCGATACGTATGGGATTTCTCTCCACCAATCTTACCAGAATATCGATTTCCGCTCTATTATTATCAGTCATCACGCTGGCTCTGATTCGATTGTGCGTTATTGCCTTCCCGGCGGTGTCGGAATATTCGGATACGTTCGACTGCGATGACAGCACTCTGGCGATGTACCGGCATTTCCAGAGGTACGGCGTAGAATCGACCCCCTTCGTGGGCAACCTGAAAATGGACGGCGAAGAGTATATGGAAAGCGACCATGTCTGGCTGATGGTAAAAACCGGCAACACCGAAATCGCCTACGACTGGGGAACACCGCGGTTCGACCGCCAGCACTACGAAGGCTACGCCATCAGCCTGGAATTCCTCTTGCACGCCGTCGAACAGGACCGCCTGGGCAACGACGAGCTTGCCTCGGCAAACGATTAGCTTCAATATTATATATATACAGGAATTCTTTGCCCTAGGGACGTACTCTGTCTCTCGAGCACTTGACATTATGTCTTCTATCAAGCCGGCCCGGCCTATCAGTTCACAATCACTTTACCCGGCGGCGACCAATGCTTTATCAATGCGGTCGCATACTTCCTTGGCGCCTCTTTCGACGGCTTCCCCCAGGTATTTCCTGAAGTTGATGAACTTTCCCACACCGTCGATCACCATATCAGGCACTTTGGAATCTTTCAGGAGAAACTCGTAAAGACCTTCACTCATCTGGCTACCTAATTTTTCTCCGGGAACGGTCTCGGATATCTGCTTGATAACGGCCTTAATCCCTTTATAATCCTTCGATACCTGCTTGTGTTCTTTGGTTAGTGCCGTCTTTTCAGCTTCCAGCCCGGCTATTTTCGTGTCCAGCCCGGCTATTTTTTGTTCAAGGTTTGCCGCTTCCTTCTTGTGGTCGCTATTTAGTGCCGCCATTTTTGATTCGTAGCTTTCCTTTAACTGCTCCTTATCCTTGTTTACGGCTACAATCTGTGTATTCAAATCCTTGACTTCTTCTTTTAATCCGGAAATTTGCGCTCTCAAACCATCAATATCAGCCAGTCTCTCCGCTAGCTTTTCCTGGTCTATTTTGGAGGCCTTGAGGTCATCCCCTAATGTTTTGGTCAGTTTTTCCATGAATTCTTTCGAATCAGACCGGAGTTCTTTGTATTCGTCACCGAGTATCCCGATTACTCTTCCCATGAGGTCGTCATACCTTGTGTTAGCGCGATTACGTTCATCTTCCAGGCTTAGGATGTATGACCTCAGGTCTCCGACCTTGCCGCCATACTGCTTATTCAGGAGACTATAGACCGCAAAGGCTACCCTCTTGGCTACAGACTCGCCGTAACCCTTAATATCGCTCTCCCGTATACCGAGTACCTTGTTGATCAGTTTGTTTTCTTGCTGCAGTTTTTTATCATAATCTTTGATTCCAGCATCGACTATCGGGTCGAGTCCCCCGCTGTGATACAGCTGTTCCGCAACCTGAGTCTCTTCGACATTTACGTCCTCGCTCTTCACAATGCTGGCATTTCCCTCACCGATATCCTGAGTCTTCTCATTCATTGACACCACCTCCTTGGATTGAATCTAACGTAACGGCAGAATTAAGAAAATGCAGAGCCCATGTCAATTCTCTATCGCAATTACAGCTACCGCCTCCCCTTTTTACCCAGCAGTATAAACATTAGCTTTTAATATTGCAATGCTCTGTTTGTGTTAAAACAATCCGCGTCTTTTTAAAAGAATTAACAGGATTTTACGGATAGGTAGCCGCCATATAGGTTATGTAATAGACATCACCTGATTTGTACGTGGCTACGGCACCGTAATGCAGGCTGGAATTAATGAATTTTATATCGTACTCCGGCTTTCGTTGTTTCCAGACTGCCAGCGTACCGTTAACTATCCCCTCTAATGTTGAATGCCCTGCCGTTATTAAAACAGCTTGCTGTGATTGCCAGCTGGAGTACTTAAAATCACCCTTTTCTGACATCTCAAGGCTGTTCCGGCTTGCCCACCAGTAAAGGTTTTGCCCCCACTCCAGTTCGTCCAGACCGGCATTTCTTCTTTCCTGGTTGATTAACGCAAACAATGCCTGGTCGATTTCTTCATCGGTGAAAGGCGCTTTTGCCTGAACGATATCATCATATTGTTTCTTGAGTTCTTCATACTCCTGACTCAACACATCATATTCGTCATATATTGCCTGCATTTCATCAATCTTGGCTTCATACTGGCGTTTAAGCTGTTCATAACTGACGAGCAACTCGTCGTAGCCAGTTTCTATAGTCTGGTTTTCACCAACTTGTGCTTCACACAGCTTTTTCAAATTTTGATATTGAGTATTTAACTGATCATATTGTTCTCTGAGTTTCGCCGCTTCGTCTAGTTTGCCCTGCAACGCTTCGACCTGTAATTCGACACTGTTTAACTCATTCTTTACAGTATCGTATTCTTCCTGTGATATTGACGGGGAACAACCGGCTGCACCTAAAAGAACAGCAACTAAAATTATCAAAATAGCGGTGATTTTACCTATACCTTTCATGACATACCTCCCCCGGATACTAGAACTAAGGAGTACTGGTAGGGATCGAACCTACGACCAACCGGTTATGAGCCGGCCGCTCTGACCGCTGAGCTACGAGCCCGTTCACGTCTCCCCTATTTTACCCTGACAGCCTGTCAATATCAAGAGAATTCGTTTGTATTCTAGCTCTCCTGATAGTAAGATAAAGTCGAAGAGAAACGGTAAATGTCACGCAATAAACCCAACGAAAGCTTACCCCGTCTTTACAGTGACCTGGCCGGATGGTTTCACCTGCTGACCGCCCCGGAAGATTACCTTGAGGAAGCAGCCTTCTACCGGCGCACCTTACTGGAAAACAGTCTGATTCCGGTGCAAACGGTCCTGGAACTGGGCAGCGGCGGCGGCAATAACGCATCCCATCTGAAAGCCAGCTTCACGATGACCCTGTCTGACTTATCTGAGGACATGCTGTCTATCAGTCGCCGACTCAATCCGGAGTGCGAGCATATCCGGGGAGATATGAGGCATATAAGATTGGGACGTGAGTTCGACGCCGTATTTGTCCATGACGCCGTCAGCTACATGACCACCCTCGATGACCTCACCGGGGCTACTAAAACGGCGTATCTTCACTGCAAGCCAGGCGGTGTGGCTTTGTTTGCCCCGGACTACATCCGTGAGACATTCAAATCCTCAACACGGCACGGCGGACATGATGCCGGTGAACGAGGCCTTCGCCACCTGGAATGGACCCGAGACCCTGACCCCGTAGATACCAGCTATATTTGTGATATGGTTTACGTGATGAGAGACGGCGAAGACATCCGCACTTACCACGACCGGCATATCCTGGGGCTTTTCAGCGAGGCTGAATGGCTGAGCCTGATGCGGAAGGCCGGTTTTACCACGGTAAAAAAAGTACCCTACCCTGACAGTATCGAAAAGACCGGTTCGACCCCGGTGTTTATCGGCATCAAATCCGAACAGTCTTAATTATCCCTTAGCTTTTACGTATCCCCTACCCCCGGGTAGTATTGCCTATCTGGCTGCATTTAATAATATTATGTCAATTATCTTGTTCATTGATACTCCCCTTACCCACCGAAGGTAATTCCGGGGCATCTAAAGATTCCGTCGTAAATTCGTAATACGACATATTCAGCTCTTCCTTGACCGCAACGTACAAATTCATGTATTGTATAAATCGAAGCCCACAAATATTTCATAACGGAGGTTAGCGTGATATGGCGGTGAAAAACGAGCTGATAGGGATAGTTGGCGAGAAAAACGTTACTGACGACGCTAAAAAACTCGAACCGTTTTCCCGGGATTACAGCCTGAGTTCCCCGGGCATGCCCGGCTACGTGGTTAAGCCGAAAAACGCTAAAGAGATACAAAGCATCGTCAGACTTGCCAATAAACATAAAATGCCCGTCGTCCCCTGCAGTTCCGGCATCCATTTTCACGGCGATACTATCCCCGTTCAGGGAGGGATAGTCCTGGACTTACGCAGGATGAACAGGATTTTGATGATTGACGACCGCAACAGGATGGCGAGGGTAGAACCCGGGGTTACCTGGGAGCAATTGCAGCCGGAACTGGAAAAGTATGACATGATGGCGTTAGCGCCCCTCCTGCCCCATCACCAGAAATCGGTGCTTATCAGCCATCTGGAAAGAGACCCCATCCTTATTCCCAAGTTTGAATATACGGATACCCTGGTCACCGTGGAGGTGGTGCTGCCTGACGGGGAGATATTCAGGACCGGCTCGGCGGCTGTGCCGGGGTTCCCGGAGAAAAGCTTTGCCCAGGGAGTCAATCCCTCCGGTCCGGGCAACATGATGTGGACGCGGATGCTGCAGGGCGCCCAAGGGACGCTGGGGGTGGTGACATGGGGCCAGTTCAAGATTGAATACCGGCCCAAGGTGAACAAGACCTACTTCCTTCCTTTTAATAACGTTCAGGACGCCGTTGAGGTCGTCTCAAAGGTACAGCGGCGCATGATAGGCGCGGAGTGCCTGATACTGAATAACGTTAACCTGGCTGCCATCCTCGCCAGGAAATGGCCCGTCGATTTCAACTCCCTCCGAGCCACCCTGCCGCCGTGGACGCTGATACTGGTGCTGGGCGGCGGCGTACGGTTCCCGGAAGAAAAGATTGAGTACGAAGAAGACGCCCTGAGAGAGGTAGCCAAAGAGCTGTACATCGCTGACCTGCCCGACTTGATACCCGGAGTGCCCGGCCTGGAAAAAGAGATAGTGAACATGCTGCGCAGCGCCTGGCCCGGGGAAAAGCCCTACTGGAAGTTAGCCTATAAAGGCTCCTGCCAGGACCTCTCCTTCCATACGGTACTCGGCAAAGCGGAATACTTCGCCGAGATCATCGGCGAGGTAGCTTTAAACTATGATTATCGCCTGGGCGATATAGGTTTCTACGTTCAGCCGGTGGTCTACGGCGGCGCCTGCCATTTCGAGAGCGACTTCTACTATAATCCCGATGACGCTCAGGAAGTGGACAGGGTAAAGAGTCTGTATCTCGAAGCTGCCGAAGCGGTACTTGACGGAGGCGGCTTTTTCTCGAGACCTTACGGAAAAGTCGCCGACATGGTCTACGAGAGAACGGCGAGCTATACGGCGGAACTGAAGAAAATCAAGAAACTGATGGACCCCAATAATATCATGTCCCCGGGCAGACTGTGCTTCTAAATGATAACGAACCAAGGAGAGATAAATGATATCGGTTGAAGAATATAAACGCCAAGCGAAGATGTGCATGAGGTGCACCTTCTGCAAGTTCATCGACCTCAACTGGGTGACCAGTCTGAGATTTTCCAGGCAATGCCCTATCGATACCAGATACGCGTTCAATCTTTACTCCCCCCACGGCCTGCTCCACTCCGCCCTGGAAGAGCTGGACGGGAAGCTGGAATTCACCCCCAGGCTGATGGACGCCCTGTACAAATGCACGCTTTGCGGCGCCTGCGACGCCAGGTGTAAACGCAACCTTGACATCGAGGTACTCCAGGTCATTGAAAAGCTGAGGGCGAGGTGCGTGGAACAGGGCAAGGGACCCATGCCCGAGCACAAGGTCATCGCCAACAACATACGCAAGACCAGGAACGAGTACGGAGAACCTCACGCCAATCGCCAGAACTGGCTGACCACGTCGATAAAGCCGGCGCCGAAGGCGGATATGGTCTATTTCGTCGGCTGCAACGCGGCATACCGGCAGCCGAAGCTGGCCCAGGCAACGGCTAAAATTCTCGGTCGCACCGGGACCAAATTCATACTCCTGGACGACGAGTGGTGCGACGGCAATTTAGTCACGGCTACCGGGCAGGTGGAACTGGCGCGTGAACTTGCCGAGCATAATGTGAAAGAAATCCAGAAATCGGGCGCCAAGACGGTGATAACCTCCAGCGCCGAGTGCTATAAAAGCCTGAAGGTCGACTATCCCAAGCTCCTGGGAAAATCTACCGAGGACATGCCCTACACTGCCCTGCACATTACCGAGTATCTCGACCAGTTGATGAAGGACGGCAAGCTTGAGTTCAAGAAGGGCGTCTCGATGAAGGTCACCTACCACGACCCCTGCAACCTGGGGAGGCTCAGCGAGCCCTGGCAGGAGTGGGAGCCTAATTACGTCCGGGTGATACCCGTCGGCAAGGTATGGCGGCGGGGTGATAGGGGCATTTACGACCCGCCGAGAAATATACTGAAAAGTATCTCCGGCATCGAGCTTGTTGAGATGGAGAGGAACCGGAGCAACGCCTGGTGCGCGGGAAGCTGCGGCGGCACGGCGGAGGCGTTCCCCGACTTCGCCCTGTGGACGGCCGGCGAGAGACTGGAGGAGGCGCTGGCAACCGGCGCCGAGGCGATAGTCACCTGCAGTCCCGAAGCCAAAGAGATTTTATCAAGAGCGGCCAAAGAAAAGAAGGCAGACATGGCCGTCTACGACATTACCGAAATAATACTTAAGGCAATTTAGCTAACAGGAGGATATCATGTCTTTACCTAAAGAGGCATATAAAGCGTTACAGTCTATCGTCGGGCCGGAATGGGTAAGTGACGACCCGGCGATTGTTGAAGCCGACCATGTAGCCGGGGGTGCCCATGGCGAGACCGATATTAAACGACCGGCGTGCAGTATCCACCCGCAGACCGCCGAGGAGGTCCAGGAGATAATCAGGGTATGCAACCGGTATATGCTGCCCTTTTCCGCCACCACCACCAATCCCCCGCCGGGCATGGAGAGGGAAAACGTCGTTTTTATCGACCTGAAGAGGATGAGGAAGCTCGAGATAGACGAGGAGAACCTCTATGCCATCGTCGAACCCGGGGTATCCTTCGCGGCTCTTCAGGGCGAGTTATTTAAGAGGAGCCTGGTGACCTTCGTCCCGATGTGCGGGGGCAATGTTTCCGTACTGGCTAACTCCCTGAACGTCGGCGAGGGCGCCATATCATATCGCTACGGCGACCGGGGCTACCGGCGCGTACTGGGCGCCGAATGGGTAACCGCCGAAGGCGAGATGCTCCGGCTGGGTTCCCGGGCGGCGGCTAACGATTATTTCTGGGGAGAGGGACCGGGGCCCGACCTGCGCGGTCTGATGGCCAGCGCCAACCTGGAGAGCCCCACGACCAGGGGAATCTGCACCAAGCTGGGCATCAGGGTCTTCCCCTTCGTCAGCGAGAGGCTGGAGCCCACCGGAGACGCTCCCGTAACCACCCTCCAGCTGCCCTCAAACCGTTTTAAATACTATAACTTTGTCTTCCCTACCAAAGAAGCGGCTATCAACGCCATCTATGAAGTGGGGAAATGCGAGATAGGCCTGTTCGTGATGACGGTACCCCCGTGGTTCTTTGCCATGGCGAGAGCCAGAGGCAGCGCCGAGGTACTGACCGGTGCAGCCGGCTTCTGGGATTACTGGGACAACCACGAAGCGCCGTTAATCCGCGAAAATCCCAACCAGACAAGCTGCCGGGCATTGCTCTACGGCATCGGCTCGGATAAGCGCCTGGCTTACGAGGAAAAGGTATTGATGGACATCTGCAAGGAATTCGGCGCCACCTTCGCCCGTGCCAGTCGCCGGACCACGGACGAGACCCACTTCATGTCGGCGGACGCCATCGTTTCCAACCTCGCCGGGGGAAGGTTTACTTCGGTAATCCTGTTCGAATCACTGGACCATGCCTACAAGTGTGCCGATATCGTGAATACGAATACAAAGAAGCACGTGCCTCCGGTGCTGGACGATTACGGGACCACTAACTGGTTCCTTCCCTTCGAGATGTGCCACATCTGCAAGCTTGAGTGCCTCCGCTTTGCTTCCGTGGAAGACGCCGGGGAGCTGGCGTTGCTGATGGACGACTGCCACAAGGACTTCGTGGACGTGGGCGCCTACCCGGTAAGACCCGCCGCGGAACGTTACGGACCTAAATGGGAAAACTATCCGGAAAAGACGAGGAAATTCAAGAAACTCCTTGACCCCAATAACCTTGCCCCGCCGATTTCATAGGGAACAGGCAAGACACCAGGTTCGTTAAAGATAGGACTTGTGGAGCGGGAGACGGGACTCGAACCCGCGACAACCTGCTTGGAAGGCAGGGACTCTGCCAGCTGAGTTACTCCCGCATGGCTTAACTATACGTAAATTCTACGCCATACGACTTAAAAAAACAAGCATTATACCACCCATTTCACCCTTTAGTCATATACTACACGTCAGCGCACGAAATACCCACGCCCGAGACGTACTAAAGTAATCTTGGTAGGCGTTCTCCCGTGTGTTATGATGCAAAAGGAATGAGGACGTTTAAGAGCAAATACGAGCAGGGCGACCTGAAAAGGAAATGGAAAATCCAGCAGTGCCAGAGTGAGAAGGTCTATTTCGACTATCATAAGGACTGCCAGAACTGCGAAGGCAGGTCTTACTGCTACCGGGAGAGGTTCCAGCCTTATTACGTCAGCGTGGAAAACAGCATGCTCATCTTCGCCGACAGCTTTGAGAACGCCAAGAAGTACGCCAGACAGGGACACGGCTGGCTGATAGAACGGGAAAGCATCGACGGGATGCCGGTGGTCATTAAAGTAAAAGAGGATAAAGTAATTTTCAAGCCGGCTTCGGACGAATAAACAAATCTGTCCGAAAAAAACAATACGGGAGGCACCGCCGGCGTGCCTTCTTCTTTTTTAGTCGTCCCATCCGGACCCGGCGCCGTAAGGCAGTGATATCATGTTGGCTTCTATTTCCCGGATTTTGCCGCTGACAATCTTGAACAGCTCGCTGACAGCCACTGTAAAGGGCCGGCGGGCAACAGGCAGCATTTCCACGGTGCCGACGCCGGGGACTTCGACGGATTTCACGGTGCCCTTGTGGTGGAACATGTACGTCCCCAGCGTTAGACCGCGCTCCTCGTCGATGACGCTGACACGCCGCGGCTCTATCGAGGTGATATAGGCAAAAGCTTTGGAATTTATCTGACCGCGGCAGTCCAGGGGCATCGGCGGCCTTTTGGGGTCGGGGGAAAACAGGTTGGGATTATTGGTGGTCTGCATGCCGTTTTCCACACGGTTGCACTCGTCCCAGAGCGGCACGATATCACCGTCGTCGCGGACCAGTCCCTCGAAATAGAGGTCGGACACGCGCATCATTTCCTCGCGGGAAACACGCTCGGACGGCTTGAGGGCTTGCAGGTAAAGCTGTTTGGGTTTGACCAGGTTCTCAGTCGGTATAGGGCGCTCGCCCTGCTGCCGCACGACGATGTTCTCGATTTCCGTAATCAGCCCGTCTACGATTTTCAGAAGGGACGCGATGATGACGGGGAAGCCGTTCTCTTTCATCAACCCGAAGAAGCCGACCTGCCCTTCCCCGGGGTCGCAGACGTACAAACGATAGGTGGGCAGATCGCTGGCGGTTGCCCAGAGTCCCTCCCCTACCGGCAGCGGTATGGTGTTTTCGGTGTGCTTTATCTTTTTAGAGAGCGGCAGCCGGTCAGGCTTGTGAGAGACCATAGCTTCCAGACATCGGTCCATTATTCCTTCTAAAGACGCGCGGGTATGTGCTGGCATGATATTATCCTCCCTTAATACTGGGAAATAACGATTTTCAGGATTCCGGGGTCTTTCTCCTGGAATAGTATCTCACGTCATAGTATTCGTAGCCTAGCTTCTTAAAGACTTCCTGGGATACGGTGTTATCTCCTTCGATAACGCAGGCGAATACCTCCAGCCCCAGCTTCTCAAACTCTTTCTCAAGCTCCGCAACAAGTCTCCGGGCGATATTTCGGCGCTGAAACTCAGGGGCAACGGACAGGCGGTTTATCCAGCCCTTGCGCCCGTCATGCGTCCCCATCACGCACCCCGCCAGCTTTCCGTCCACCTCCGCCACCAGGAAGATAGTGGTGCCGTCAGCTATCTGTTTCTTAATGTTTTCGTAAGAATCCCGGCCCTGCGGACGGTACGGCAGCTTTACCCGGTCCCACAGGGCGATTATATCCTGATAGTCTTTGGTGTTGAATTTGCGGATTACTGGTTCTGGCAATCAGATTACTCCAAAAGAAATATACCCATTTTACATCAAATACTGAAAAGGTTAAAAATTAACAGAAAACGGGCTCCGGGAAACCGGAGCCCGTCAACCCTGATGCTCCAACCGGTTAACTGTTCAGTATCTCCATCGCCTCGTCCAGGTAGGCTTCCATGATATACGGTATACCGGTTACCCTAGCACATTCCTCGGTCAGACTCATCAGTTCCCTGCGGGAAATCGCCGGGATACTGAAGCACCGCGCCCCGGCCATAAGCTGCTGGAGTCCCACCCTTATCTTCTCGCCGTAGCTGTAAATGCCGATGGCTCCGAGCGGGATATTCTTGATTTCCTGAGAACCGACGATGTTCTTGACGTCTTCATAGTTGACGAAAATTTCCTCGACGGTGGAACCGTACTGGCTGACGGTATTGGGCAGCTTGCCGTCCTTGAGCCACAGGGCGATGTTCTTGCCGACCATGCCCGGAATCATCAGGGCGCGGCCCATGCAGACCGCCCTCACGAATGGCGCGCCCAGAGCCAGCGCCTTGAAGACGCCGTCCTCGCTGCTGAAAGCGCCCGCGAAAGCGATATCCGGTATCCTTTCTCCCTTGTCCGCCAGCTTCTGGCAGAACTCCGCCGCAGCGGCGTGGAGGTAAAGGCTGGGCATGCCCCACTCTTCCATCATGCGCCACGGACTCATCCCCGTGCCGCCGGGGGCGCCGTCGATAGTCAGCAGGTCGATTTTCGCCCGGGAGCCCCACTTGATAGCCATTGCCAGCTCGCGGAGTCCGTAAGCTCCCGTTTTCAGGGTGATACGCTTGAAGCCGATATCGCGGAGTCGCTGGACTTCGGCGTAAAACTCCTCTTCGCCGATAAAGCCGAGTCGACTGTGCCTCTCGAATTCCTTGATGGCGCCGTCTTTGAAGGCTGCCTGGTTGACCGGATTGGACGGGTCCGGCGTAACGATGTAGCCGCGTTTCTGGAGTTCCTGCGCCCTCTCCAGGCTGTTTACCTTGATTTCCCCGCCGATGCACTTGGCGCCCTGCCCCCATTTCAATTCGATGGTCTCCAGCTTATGCTTCTTATGAACATACTCCGCCACGCCGAGCCGGGTATCCTCGACGTTCATCTGCACGAGGATTTCGCCGTAGCCCTGGTGGTAGCGCCGGTAGGTCTCAATGCGCCGGTCCATGTCCGGGGACAGCGTTACTTTGCCGCTGGCATCGCGCTCCAGCCCGGGGTCGATGCCGCAGACATTCTCGCCACAGACCAGCGTCACGCCGCTGAGAGCCGCCCCGATTGCGAAGTGTTCCCAGTTCTTACGGGCAATCTCGGTGGAGCCCAGAGCGCCGGTAAAAATGGGGGTTTTCATTTTTACCTTAATGTCCCAGCCGTAATCCGTCTCGGTGTTGACCGAGGGGAAGGTAGCCGTATCCGGGTCGCCGACAACGCCCTCGGGCAGACCTCTGGCACCCAGGGCATACCCCTGAATATTCAGGTGAGAGTAGTCGACGGGATAGTCCTTATCGCCTCCGGCGGTAATCTCGCCGAACGGTCCGGGATATATCAGCTCCCGGCCGCGGAAGGTAGCCTTGAAGACTTCGCAGTTGCCGGTACAACCGTCGATACAGCGGGTACATATACCGCTCATCGGTGATACGTTCCGGGAACGATTGGCGGTACGGGTGGCATCGTTGGCATTGGGTCGTTGCAGGTTCATGGTTTACTAAACTCCTTCTCTTATAATGTATTTGCCATACGCATTTGGCGTGTGATTTCAGACGGACACCTGCCAGAACCTCACCAGGTCCCGGTAATCAATCACGGCATCATGGAAATCGACAAGTTCCTCGTAATCCATAACCGTGCTCATCGCCAGGTTATCGGTTTCTATGCCGGTTTCTTCAACGGCGGCTATCGGGTTCAGCCCCCCGAGGAGAATCATCCCCGCTTTATTCAGCCCTACCGTTATCTCGCAGACTGGCTCGCTCATATCTCCCATGACGACGACTCCCCGAAAACCGGCTTCTTGCATATCAGCGATAATCTTCTCAGCCAAGGGACGGCATACCGAAGGTATTTCCCGGAAATTTGCCAGTACCTCCCCATCGCCATGACTGACGACTTCCCTGACCGAGGTCATCCGGGCTTTGATAAAGATAGTCGAGGGATCCAGCGAACAGCCGGTATAGTCGATTAACTCGACAAACCGGTACGCCCGTCGATTCTGCATTTGGAGTATTCCGCCGAAGCGCGAGTCCATGGGAATGCCGGCTTTCAGTAAAACGCCGTTGAAAACAACGCTGCAAACGGTTGCCAGTCCCATCTTGCCCGGGGGAACCGTAACTTCGCCCAGCTGCTTTCCTTCGGACGCCACCGCCACCAGACTGCTCGTGCAGAGACCCGCGTCAAAAGCCGGCTTCATGGCTTTCAGGGCCCGTTCGAAATCCCCCTTCTTGAAAAGCGACACATTAACGGGGACCATGCCGGTACGACTTTCGCAGTTAAAGGTGGTTCGGAAGGACAGCGTTTCTATCCTGGAAATGGCAAATCCTACCTTGTCTTTCACCAGCGCCGATTTCACCTCGGCGATACCTTTCTCGGTAAGTCTACGTCCATCGCGCTTGCCTACCAGAGTGGTCAAGCCGCGTTCATCCATCAATTTGAGGTGGTACCTTACCGCCCTCTCGCCCAGTTCCAGACCGTAGTCTTTGAGATGATGGGCGATAACCCTGGCGCCAATCGGCTCCGTGGAATCGCTCAGGATTCTCATTATAGCGATTTCTTTTCTCTCGACACTCTGTGTATTAAAAGCCATCATAATATGATAAGGCAATAGGAAACCGTTTGCCGTATTGGATTGTACAATTATATACACTAATTTGTCAAGTATTATTTTTGCCCTTGTTTACTCTGCCTTTTGAAGGTTATAATGAAACAACTCACAATATCTGGTAAATATTCAAACATGCTTAATATAACGCTGATAAACCCACCGCAATTCACCCGGTATCCCCAGCCCCCCATCGGACTGGCATTAATCGCGGCTATCCTTGAAAAAGAAGGATATCCGGTAAATATCATCGACGCCAATGCTTCAGGACTGCAACCTCATGAAGTAGCTGCCATGGCAGCCGGTGCCGACTTTGTAGGGATTACCGCCATGACGCCGACCATCGGCGCTGCCTTGAAAATCGCAGATTATGTCAAGAAGGCTAAACCTAAGGTGAAGATAGTGCTTGGCGGGCCCCACCCCACCCTGCTGCCCGAGGAGACGTTAAAGTCTTCGCCGGCGATTGACATTATCATCAAGGGCGAGGGTGATGGCACCATCATCGACCTTTTACATGCCATCGAGGAAAAACGTCCGCTTAAAGATGTTGCCGGTATCTGCTACAGACAGAAAAAACAGGTAATCCATACGGCAGTCAGAATATCAGGAATAGATGTTGATTCCCTCCCCTTCCCGGCTTATCACCTGCTGCCGCGGGAGAAATACAAGCCCCACCCGCCGCACGGCATGGCGATGCCTTTTGCCGCCATGGTGACCAGTCGCGGCTGTCCCTATCACTGTGCCTACTGCTCCAAGCCGGTCTTCGGTAGCCGGTTCCGGGCTCAGAGTCCCGCCCGCGTAGTTGAGGAGATGGCTTATCTCAAAGAAAGGTTCGGCGTGAAGGAGATAGCTTTTTACGACGACTCCTTTACGCTGGACCAGAAACGCGTTTTTGCCATCGCCGAGACGATTATAGATAAGGGACTGAAAATAGCCTGGACCTGCGAGACACGCGTCAATCTGGTGGATAGAGAGCTGTTACAGTACATGAAAGAGGCCGGCTGTTACGCCGTCGCCTACGGAATAGAGTCCGCCTCGCCGGATATAATCAAGGTCCTGCAAAAAGACATCACCCTGGAGCAGGTGAACCAGGCCGTCCGCGACAGCCGGGAGGCGGGTCTGCAGGTGGTCGGCTACTTCATGCTCGGCTCCCCCGGCGAGACCCCGGAGACAGTCCGGCAGACCATTGAACTCGCCAAAGAGCTGGAGGTTGACTTCGCCCAGTTTTCGGTGACCACCCCGTTTCCCGGCACGGAGCTGTACGACATCTATATGCAGGGTCGGAAAGAAGACCCCGCCTGGGAGAGTTTTATTTATGCCGGGACGGACAATCCCACCACCCCCGTCTTCGAGAGCGATAACCTCAGCCGCGACGACCTGAAACACTGGATACGGCAAGCCTACCGCCGGTTTTACCTGCGCCCTTCCTACCTGTGGCAGCGCCTGCGCCGATGCACTTCCTGGCAAGAAATCAGGATGAACGTTAAGGGCTTCGGGATGTTGCTGAAGAGCGTTTGAAAGTGGTCGGGGTGAGAGGATTTGAACCTCCGACCTCAGCGTCCCAAACGCTGCGCGCTAAACCAACTGCGCTACACCCCGTTGATTAAAGTATAGCCCTAACATCAGCTACACGCAAGATGTGCCTGCTTCTTTGATATCATCAATAACATAATCCGAATGCTAATCCCTCCCGTCATTCCAGCGCAGGCTGGAATCCACCCACCTTCGCCCCTAGTGTGATATCTTTTCCCACCCAAGCCGCCCTCGCATCATCACCGGCTTAGTCCGAAGCCGTTTCCCGGATTATTTGCAGGGCATCGTGGAGATTAACAGCCGAGTATTTGACGTCTTCGGACGGGTCAGCCCGTACCAAAATAGCCGGGATGCCGACGGCTTCAGCCCCCCGTACATCGGACACGACATTATCTCCGACCACCCAGGCTCTCTCAGGATTCCCGGCGCATATTAAAGCCAGCCGAAATGCCTGTAGATTCGGTTTTTCATAGCCGGTGGCGGCGGAAGTGATACATAAATCTATGTACGGGGACAGACCGAGGGCATTAACGACACCGGGGAGTTCCGGGATATGGTTGGAGAGTATTACGTTCCTCCAGCCTTCTTTTTTCAGTTCGGCAAGCGCCGGAACGACGTCATCATAAAGAACGTATCTGCCGGGCTTTATCATATGCCTGCGTACCTGCGAGGCTAATTCACCGGCGCGCTCCTCGTTATACCCGACTCCCCTAAAACATCCCGCCAGGACAGGCTTAAGCGCCTGCCACCAGTCGTCGGAATTACCGAGGTGGGTATGCGGTTCTTCCGGGCGGTGCCAGGGAAATCTGTCTCTCAAGAACGGCCTTAACTCATCGTCGTCAACGTCATGGCCGGTCTCGCACTCGTTGAGAACATCCATAAGCGCCAGGCGCCAGCTGGTGAAACGAACCAGCGTGCCGTCAAAGTCCCAGAAAATCACTCCCCTTTTTTGTGCCATATTTTCCACAGCAAATATCAAGAGGGGCTTTTTGCCCCTCTCAGATTTTCATTATTATGCGTTGACATTACTCCCGGCAGTCGGGACAGGCTTCGTAATCGTTTAACGGCGTCCCGGAGGTCCTAGCGATATACTCAATCTGTTTTTCCGGCGCCCAGTACTGGCCGCAGACGGAACACTTCTTCAGCTTGAACTCCATGTGGTTGTGGGGCCACCTGATATAGCGCGTGCCCCGGCGGTCCTCCATGGTGATAGCCCCGGTGGGGCAGCTGTAAGAGCAGGAGCCGCAGCCGATGCAGACCTCGGAGAAGTCCTCGCCGAACGGCGTCACTAATTCCCTCTCAACGCCGCGGTTAGCCAGGCTGATAGCCGCCACGCCGACCACTTCATCGCAGGTGCGGGCGCAGTTGGCGCAGAGGATGCAATTGTTGTTGCCTTTCTGCTCGACAAAACGTGTCCTGGTAACTCCGACTTTCTGCGCCAGTTCCTGGATAACTTCCGATTCCGGACATCGTGCCAGCAAGAGTTCCAGCAACATACCGCGTATTTTCCGTATTTTTTCCGTATTTGTCTCTACGGTCAGGCCTTCTTCCACCAGATAAATGCAGGACGTGACCAGACGCTCCCGTCCTGCGGCGGTCTTTATTTCTACAAGGCAGAGACGGCAGGCGCCGTAAGGGGCGACCTCTTCGTTCTCACATAAAGTGGGGATGTAGATATTATTCGCCCGGGCAGCGTGCAGTACCGTTGTGCCCTCTTCCGCTTCTATCTTTCTTCCGTTAATCGTTAATTTTACCATCGCGTTTTATCCTTACCTTACTACTGCCGTTTATAACTTGCAGACGCCGGCGGGGCATTTTTTGTCTTTAATATGGGTCTCGTACTCGTCCCGGAAATGGCGGATGGAACTCATGACGGGATTGGACGCGGTCGAGCCCAGCTGGCAGAGCGAGGCATCCACCAGGGTGGCGGATAGCTCCTCCAGCAGCTTTATATCGCCTTTTTTACCGCGGCCCCCGGTAATGCCGTCCAAGATATATCTCATCTGCCGCAAGCCTTCCCGGCAGGGCAGGCATTTGCCGCAGGACTCCCCTTCGAGGAAGGTAGTATAATAACGCGCCATGTCCACCATGCACGTTTTATCGTCCATGACAATCATGCCGCCGGAGCCCATCATCGAGCCGGCTTTGGTCAGTTCGTCGAAGTCAACCGGCAGGTCAAGGAGTTTTTCCGGAATCATCCCTCCGGACGGTCCCCCGGTCTGGACGGCTTTGAACTTACGACCTTTCGGGATACCGCCGCCGATATCGAAAACGATTTCTCTCAGCGTGGTGCCCATGGGCACTTCGACCAGTCCGGTATTGATAATATTGCCCACCAGGGCGAATATCTTGGTGCCCTTGCTATTTTTCGTGCCTATCTTCGAATACCAGTCGGCGCCCTTATTGATAATCAGGGGCACGTTAGCCCAGGTCTCCACATTGTTGAGGTTGCTCGGTTTGCCCCAGAGACCCTGCTCCGAGGTATGGATGTACTTGGCGCGCGGTTCCCCTACCCTGCCTTCCAGCGAAGCCATTAGAGCCGTGGATTCCCCGCAGACAAAAGCGCCGCCGCCCCTCTTCATGGTTATTTTGAAGCTGAAACCCGCCCCCATGATATTCCTGCCCAGCAGCCCGGCCGCTTGCGCCTGAGCTATGGCAATGCCCATATTCCTCACTGCCAGCGGGTATTCGTTACGGATATAGATATAGCCTTCATGGCTGCCGATGGCATAGGCGCCGATAATCATCCCCTCAAGGACGCTGTGGGGGTTGCCTTCCACGAGGCTCCTGTCCATGAAAGCACCGGGGTCGCCTTCATCGGCGTTGCAGATAACGTACTTGACCTTGCCCTTGGCGCGTCGGGTGCTTTCCCACTTGCTGCCGGTGGGGTATCCGGCGCCGCCGCGTCCCCTCAGACCGGACTTCTTGACCTCGGCGATGATTTTCTCCGGGGTCATTTTCAATGCTTTGGCGAGGGCGGTATAGCCGCCGATAGCCAGGTAGTCGTCGATAGAGGTGGGGTCGATAAGCCCGTTATTGCCGATAATAAGCCGCATCTGCTTTTTATAAAAAGGTACGTCGTTTTCCTTGGTGACTTTTTGATTCGTGGCGCGGTCGGTAAAGAGCAGTCGATTAATGACGTTGCCTTTACCGATGGTCTCCGAGAGTATCTCGGGGACATCCCGGGGCAGCACTCTCTGGTAAAATATGTCTTCCGGCTTGATAACCACCAGCGTACCCCGCTCGCAGAAGCCGGGACAGCCGATGGCTTTGACATCTACTTTAACACCGAGTTTCCGTTTTTTAACCTCATCCTGGAAAGCCGCTACGACACCTTTTGAGCCGTAAGCCTGACAGCCGGTACCGTTGCAGATGGTAATGCAGGGCTTAGCGGGGTCTCTCTTTGCCATTATCGATTTCCTCAGAGCCTCTAAATCGCCCGGGGATTTTATTTTTGCCACGGGAATCCCTCCACTAGCTACTTATAGTTCTTTAGAACTTCGCTGACTTTTTCCGGCGTCATCTCGCCGTGATAGTCCTCCCCGATGATGACCATCGGGCCCAGGGCACAGGCGCCCACGCAATTGACCGTTTCCAGCGTTTCCATTTTCTCCAGTACCCTGTCCGCGCCGCGTACGTGGCACGCCGTTCCCATACAGACGTTGATGAGGTGACGTCCCCTCGGCTCGAGGCTAAACGCCTTGAAGAACGTGGCGACGCTGTAGACACGACTCAGCGGAACGCCCAGTCCGTCGCTGACCTGGTCCAGGGCTTCCCTGGGGAGATAGCCTATCTCCGACTGAGTATCATGCAGGACATCAATTAGCGCCGACTTGTCCTTCTTGTATTTACTTAGTACGTGCCCGACTTTTTCTTTTTGTTGTCTTACTGCCATATTTCGCCTTCTCCAGTAGCTTTTGATATTCCAGTTTGACCCTCTTCTGTATCTGAGCGATAACGTCATCGCTGAGGTGGCGGAACCTGCCCTGCCCTTTAAGGTAATCCGTAATCGGTCTCAGCCGGGGCAGGTCAATACTCATCTTGTAGACACCGTTCTCCACCTCGTAGAGCGGGAACATCCCGGTCTGCACCGCCAGGCGCGACTGCCGGTTGATTGTATCAGCGGGACTGCGCCAGCCGGTGGGGCAAACGGAAAGTATATGGACGTAAGCCGGTCCCGGGGTATCGACGGCTTTGCGAACCTTAGCCATGAGGTCGAAGGGATAACCATGGGTGGCTGTAGCCACGTAAGGGATATTGTGCGCCGCTGCTATTTCCGGCATGTTCTTTTTCCAGGAGAACTGCCCGAAGCTCTTTTTACCGGCGGGGGATGTGGTGGTGACCGCCCCGAAAGGCGTGGCTGACGACCGCTGGATGCCGGTGTTCATATAAGCCTCGTTATCGAAGCAGATATAAGTGAAATCGTGGCCCCTCTCCAGAGCCCCTGAAATAGCCTGCAGGCCGATATCGCTGGTAGCGCCGTCACCGCCGATAGCCACTACCTTGGTATTCTCCGGCAGTTCAACCCCCTTCCGCCTCATGGCTTTATAGGCAGCCTCGATGCCGGAAGCTACCGCCGCCGGGTTCTCGAAAAGGGTATGTATCCAGGGGAGCTGCCAGGTGGAAAAAGGCAGCTGCGAGGCGACGATTTCCATGCAACCAGTGGCATTGGCGACGATAACGTTGTTTCCGAGCGCCTTGAATGCCATCCGCACCGCCAGGGCTTCACCGCAGCCGATACAGGCACGGTGCCCCGGCGCGAAGTTTTCCTGTTTCTTGACAAGTCGGGGAACGTAAACCGCGTACTTTTCCATTATTCCCTCACCCCGTAAATCTCGTATTCATTCCTGCTTCCCTTTTCAGCTATCTCGATGCTTTTCTTAACGATACCCTTGAAGTCCGATACTGTCGTGTCGCGGCCGCCGAGGCTGATAACATAGCTGACAATCTTCGGCTTCTTTGCCTGGCTGTAAAAAGCTGACTTGACCTCGGACGCAACCGGTCCCCCGGGTCCGCCGTATGAGATGGAACGGTCCATAACGATGAGGATATCCGCATCTTTTGCGGCTTCACGCAGCTCTTTGAAGGGGAAGGGCCTCCAGAGACGCAGGCGTATCTGTCCAATATCCATACCTTCCGCCCTCATTTCGTCGATGGCGACGGAAGCAGTCTCGCCAACGGCGCCCATCGTCATAATCAGCACTTTAGCGCTGTCGCTGTGATACTTCTCCACCGGATGGTACTGTCGTCCGAAGGCGGTATGGTACTCGTTCCATATTTCATGGACAACCTTCTGGGAGTTCCTGATAGCGACTTCATGCGCCCATTTCGTCTCGGTAAAGATAACCGGCGGGGCGAAATCACCCATGGCTACCGGCTTATCGGGGTTCAGCGGCAGGGGGAAACGGTTCCTCGGCAGGAATTTGTCCACCTTTTCCTGTTCCGGGAAAATGATCGGTTCGATTACATGGGTCAGGTTAAAGCCGTCCAGGTGCACCATCACCGGCAGGAGGACGCGCCTGTCCTCGGCGATGCGGAAAGCGCAGATAATGTTATCCACACACTGCTGTCCGTTTTCCGCAATTATCTGTATCCAGCCGGTGTCCCGGACGGACATCATATCGGAATGGTCGCACCAGATGCTCAGCGGCGCGGATAACGCCCGATTAGCCACCGCCATAACGATGGGCAGCCGCATCGGCGCGGCGACATAAACCACCTCGTTCATCAGGGCCAGGCCCTGGCTGGCGGTAGCGGTAAAGGTACGGGCGCCGGCGGCCGCCGAACCGAGGCAGGCGCTCATGGCGGAATGCTCCGATTCCACGGGTATATATTCCGCGTCCAGCTCGCCGTTGGCTACCAGCTCTGCCAGGTGTTCGACGATGTGAGTCTGGGGAGTAATGGGATAAGCCGCCACGACGTCAGGATTAGCCAGCTTGACAGCATCAGCCAGAGCGATGGAAACTTCGATACCTACTCTCGTCACCATTATTCCACCTCCTCGACCATTTTTATCACTCTAGGCCAGCATTCCCTGGCGCAGACACCGCAGCCCTTGCAGTAGAACAGGTCCGCTTCAAAATACCCGTCCTCATTCTGGTTAATGCATCCTTCCGGACAATAAAGGGCGCAGAGACCGCACTTGATGCACCGGGTGAAGTCATAGGTGGGACGCTGCGAGCGCCAGGTGCCGCTTTCATACTGCCGGGCGCTGCCCGGAGCCACGACAATAGCGCCTATCTCCAGGTCTTTCCAGGTCATTTCACCTTCTGATTTTGCCATTTAATGCTCCTAAGTCACTACTTGTTCGTAGGCTGTTTCCATCGCCTGGATATTGCGTTCTCCCAGCCTGCCGAAACGCTTCTCCAATGGGGCGTGGGCTGATTTTTTATCAACAATACTGGTTACTTTGATAACCGCGCCAAGCACGGCAGTATTGACGATGGGAACCCCGAGTACTTCGCGGGCTATTTTTGTGGCGTTTACCGTGGCTACCGGGTGCTTGATGCCGAACTCTTTCTTAATTTCCTTTGCCGTTTTCCTGGTATTGATAATGACGTAACCGCCCTTCTTCAGTCCCGATGTCACGTTTACCTTGTCCAGCAGGCTCGGGTCAAGCACCACGACGACATCCGGCTCGGTAATATCCGCTCTATTTCTCACTGGTTCATTGATGTCTATTCGGTTAAAAGCCTGCACCGGTGCCCCCCGCCGCTCCGGCCCGAAGCTAGGAAAAGCCTGGGCGAACTTGCCTTCACTGATAGCTGCCTGCGCCAGCAACTCGGTGGTAGTAACCGCACCCTGCCCGCCGCGCCCGTGCCACCTGATTTCAATAAGGCTTTTCTCTTTGGTCATATTTTTCTCCATATAAGCTAAAACGCCCCCGGAGCGACTCGAACGCTCGCACCCAGCTCCGGAGGCTGGTGCTCTATCCACCTGAGCTACAGGGGCTAATTACTAAAATAATACTATAGATTGTAAAGCTAATGCAACTACGTTTATTCCGTTTAGATGTTGACATTTTTACCGCAGGACGATTAAAGTAACTGAGGACGGACAAGCTCATCAATATCATTACTTATCATACACAAGCTCATCATAATAAGGTCATTATCTAATAATTGCGGAGACTGAAGGCGGTCATTCTGGTCGGCGGTCCGGGCACACGCCTGCAGCCACTCACCAACGATATACCCAAATCCATCGTGCCGGTGCTCAACCGGCCGGTTATGGAGCATATGATTGCCTATCTCAAGCAGTTCGAGGTTGAGGACATCATCCTGACGTTGAGCTATCTCCCGGATATGATTCAGAGCCATTTCGGGGACGGACGCGATTTCGGCGTGAGCCTGGTTTACTGCACTGAGAAAGAGCCGATGGGTACTGCCGGCGCCGTCAAAAACGCCGCCGAATACCTGGAAAGCACCTTTATCGTCCTGAACGGTGATATCTTTACGGAAATGAACCTGGCTGACATGATTTCCTTTCACAGCGGCAACAAAGCCCAGGCAACCATCGCGCTAACCTGGGTCGATAATCCTTCCGCCTTCGGCGTGGTGGAAACCGATGACGCTTACCGCGTCAAACGTTTTGTGGAAAAGCCTCCCCCCGGAGAAGAGACGACCAACTGGATAAACGCCGGCGCCTATATCCTGGAGCCGGAAGTCCTGGAACATATACCCGTCAACCAGCACTACATGTTCGAGAAAGGGCTCTTTCCCCATCTGGTGGACACGGGGGAGCCGGTTTACGGTTATCCCTACCGGGGGTACTGGCTGGACATGGGGACGCTGGAAAATTATCACACCCTGAATATAGACTTTCTGCTGTCCAAGGTGCACAGTCCACTGCTTCCGGATTTCAGCCGGGACGGCATATACTGTGGACCGGATGTTGCTCTCAATCCTTTGGCGGTAATTACGGCGCCGGTAACCATCGAACGCGGCTGCCGGATAGGCAGAGAGGTGCGTATCACGGGACCGGTAAGTATAGGACGGGACTGTGTTCTGGAAGATGGCGCCAGCATCGAAAAAGCGGTATTATGGGATAGCATCCGCGTCGGCGCCGGCGCCCGACTGAGCAATTGCATCGTCAGCAGCACTACCGCTATTGCCAGAGGGCAGGCTATTAACGACTGCGCGGTTACTCCTTCAGAAACGGTACCCTTAAAACGAAGCTGATAAATGTACTATAATACTCGTTAGAGGAGTGTTTATGGCTGAAAAAACAACCAAATCCCGGAGTAGTACAAAAAAGTCGAAACTTAAGGAAATTACCTTTTATTGCAGTCGTTGCGAGAAACACAAACCGATTAACGAGATGCGAACGGTCACCAGATTTATCCCGGCCTTACTGGTATGCAAGGATTGCGCCAGAGAATTACGTTAGGAATATATAAAGTAATTGAGAGGACTCTATGGCTGAGGAACTGGGAAAGATAGAAAAACCCGCGGTAGACAGCTATAAAAAAGGCAGAAAATTGTACTTTGTGCCGTTAATTTACGGCGGTCAGGACCAGCCGGAAGACTATATGGCGTTATTTAAAAAGTACTGGGAACAGGTAGCCAGGCAGATAACCGAATTAACCCAGAAACTGGGCGAGGTCAGCCGCATATACCATGAGCTTATTGCCCTGTCCGGCGAGGAAGGTGCGAAAGACGTTAAAGAGCTGAGTGAAAAAAGCCACGAGTTAATCCAGTCGTGCCTGAAGAAAAAGGCGCAACTGGAAGCCGTTGAAGACAATGATATACTTACCGAGTTCATGGACTGGAGCCGGTGCCTGATTATCGGACTGCAGAACCCGCAGGTAGTATCCAAGGTCTATGACTTTTATACAGAAGCCGGGAAAAAGAGGAACGAATACATCGCCGGGAGAATAGACGAAACACTGAAGGAAAATGAGATTGGGCTGTTGTTAATGAGGGAGAATCATCAGGTACAGTTCCCGGCGGATATCCAGGTCTTCTATGTTGCCCCGCCCGCCCTCGATGAAATAAAACGCTGGCTCAGAGAACAGGAGAGCCAGCCGAAGAAAGAAAAATAACCGCTACACTATCCCTAATACAGCCCATAAATTTAACGGGCGTACAGATTTTTGAGAGTGGGTTTCGGTATGGCAGGCTTCTGGGAGACAGGTTTCAAGCGCCTGACATAGATAGCGCCGCACTGGAGACAGGATATATAAGCCCCCTCGGAATCACGCTCGATAAACAGGTCGCCTCCACAACGCTTGCACCCCTTGAATTTGATGATGTTTATCATGACTCTCTCCCTCAGAGTATAACTGCATCCTCCCTGTTTGATTCCCGTCTAGAGTGGCGATAATGACATTCACTACATTTTCATCGATTGACGTATTCGTTGTATTTGTATGTATTGTAGAAAATCAATATCACAGCAACATCACAGCATTTGCAGTATTCGTCACAAAAAAATCACATTAACATAATCAACAAATGACACGGATTGCGTTGACAATTTCAAGGTGAATGGACTAGAATTTGTGGGTTAACTTCACGCATAAATTTCGTTTTAAGGAGATATAAATGGCAGGAAAATATGATAAATACGTCAGCCATCCGCCTCATATCCAGATGCGTATGAAGGCGGACAGGAGTGTCATCTTCGACGGGCTGTGGCTGGGGGGCATGCAGCTTTTTAACTATAATTTCAGCATGGGACACCAGTTCGTCAGGAAACCGTTCAAGGGGGATAATCCACCCCATACTCACAATTTCCCAGAATTCCTGGCATGGTACGGCGGCAACCCCGATGACCCCGATGACTTCGGGGGTGAGGTGGTCTTTTACTTTGGAGAGGAACTGGAAAAACACGTCTTCACCAGACCGACGGTCGTCTACCTGCCTCCGGGACTCGTCCACTGCCCCCTGGAGATAACCAGAGTGGACCGCCCGATTATCCAGATAGAGATGATGCTGGTGCCGCCTGACGGCTCACCGCCGACGCGGGAACCCTACTTTGAGAAGGACAAAGGCTTTAGCCCGGACGCGGTGATGGACCGCCTGTACCTCTCACGCAGGGATTGAGAGGCTGTTCCCGGCTTCTGATATCTTTCTCTTGCCCTCCGCCGTCTTTTCCGTTAAAATTCAATAGCCGCGGAGAGGTGTCCGAGTGGTTTATGGTACCGCTCTCGAAAAGCGGTCTACGTGCAAGCGTAGCGTGGACGCGGAGAGGTGCTGGAGTGGCCTATCAGGCACGCCTGGAGAGCGTGTGTAGCCGTAAGGTTACCGTGGGTTCGAATCCCACCCTCTCCGCCAGCCTGCGCCAGGGCTGCGGCTGGCAAGCCGGACTTTTATCACTTATTTCTTTTCTGAGTATTCCCTCTTGGTGCGTTTACTTACCGCATCCGCCTTGGCCAGCATGAATATCATCGTCCCCAGCAGCACCAGAAAAATGCCTATCCCTATCGGGCTTCCCCACCCTAGTATCATTATCCAATCGTCCATTTCCTTGCCTCCATAATATATTTCATTTATGTTTATTACGTACTATCGACTTTGATTTACTCAAAGAACCGCCTACCCCACACGCCTCATCAACTTGTCCCACTCCTTTTTCACTCTGAGCTCAAGCTCATCCAGAGGACAATCGGTATCGATGACCACGTCGGCGTGCCTGATGCGCTCTTCGCCGGGCAATTGCGAACGCAGTCTGTCTCTTGATTCCGCCTCGGAATAACCGGACCTCTGGTTAAGTCGATTCAGCACCGCAGCCTCCGGTGCCTTTGTCACCCATATCTCGTCGGTCTGCGCCTCTCCCCCCGCTTCCAGCATCGCCGCGGCTTCCAGTACGACTACTTTCTTGCCCTTTCGTCGGTATTCTTCGACTCTATCCGCGACGACCTTATCTATTTCCGGATGCACTATCCGGTTCAAACGCACCAGCGCCTGAGGATTCTTGAAAACGATGTCCCCCAGCCTGGTGCGGTCGATTTCACCACCGGTGCCCAATATCCCCTTACCGAACTCGCTGACCACCCGCTCGAAAGCTGGGGCGCCCGACTTTATAACATCGTGCCCCACCTTATCCAGCTCGATAACCGCCGCCCCCAGCCCCACCAGGTACCCGGCTACCGTGCTCTTGCCGCTGCCGATGCCTCCCGTTAGCCCGATTACTCTCATTTAACTGTCTTCCCGCACACTATTATTCCCAATTAAGACTATTTATTATATTATAGTTATTGGTATCTTTAAAATATCACTTTTTATAAATTTCGTGAAGAAACGCCTTTAATGCTGATATTCGGACATGCCGGAATCACCCTGGGTGCGGCGACACTTATTGCCGGGGCGGCAACACGGGGCCAAACAGATACGAGGCGGTCCTGGTTTGCCTCGCTGTCACGTCGCATCGACATCAGAGTGCTGCTGGTCGGCTCTCTACTGCCGGACATCATCGATAAACCGGTCGGTCAATACTTTTTCCGCGAGACCTTCTCTAACGGCCGTATCTTTTCCCACACCCTGCTGTTTTTGATTGTGCTGGCAGGCATCGGCTTTTATCTCTTTAAGCGTCACCGTCAGGTCTGGATGCTTACCCTCGCCGCCGGGACTTTTATCCATCTCATCCTGGACCAGATGTGGGCGCTGCCGGGTACGCTTTTCTGGCCGCTGCTGGGGTTTACCTTTGAAAAAGTCGAATTAACAGACTGGTTTTCGAACATATTTACCGTGCTGTTTTCTTCCCCGGCAAGATATCTACCGGAACTGATAGGACTGGCGATAGTAGTCTGGTTCGGGCTGGTGCTGGTGTTCAGAAAAAGGGTAAGCGTCTTTATCAGATACGGCAGGGTCGACTGATTCCCCTATTTATGGCTATCGTTCTTCTAACTCAAGAGTAACCTGAATTTTACTGGCGCCTCTTATTATGTCAAGAGTCGTCTCGTCACCCACGTTCTTATACTCCCCCAGATAAGAAACAAGTTCTCCGGAATCCTTCACGGGCACACCGTCAATAGCCACGATAACGTCGTTAGCCCTGACACCGGCAACATCAGCCGGACTACCGGTGAAAACAGTGGTCACCAGAACGCCGTTGGCTGTCTCCAGCGACTTATCCTGTACCGTCTGGGGTGTAATATCGGTAATGCCCGTACCCACCCAGGGATAGGCAAACGAGCCGCTGTCAATAATAGCCTCAGCCACCCTCTTGAATTTATTGGAGGAGACGGCGAAGTAAATACCGTCACCCATGGCCGGGTCAATCCTGGCGGTAACCAGCCCGATAATTTCGCCCCGGGAATTGGCTAAAGGTCCCCCTGAGTTGCCGAAATTTACCGGGGCATCGAACTGGAGCATATTGGCTACCCACCGGTCTTCAACATTGATAAAACGGTTGACCTGGCTCAGGATACCCGCCGTCAGCGTGTCCTTCAGACCGAGGGGATTATCACTATCGCCGGGACTGCCGATGACGATGACCTGCTCGCCGACGCGTAACAGACTTGAGTCGCCGATGACGGGCGGCGTTATGCCCGGATTGTTTGCCAGCTTCAATACGGCAACATCGCTGAACTCGCAATAGCCTACCGTCGTGGCCGGCGATATCTGGCCGTCATCCATCATGACAAATATCCGGGTAAGACTCTCGACGACGTGGTAGGCGGTAACGACATAGCCTTCGTCATTGAAAATAAACCCGGAGCCGATCGCAGCCTGTCCGTTGGTGATTCTTACCGTGGTCCGGCTGACTGCCTCATACGCCTTATTGGCATCAACCATGGCACGCGAGATATCATCCTCGGCGCTACTGACACGTTCGCCCAAGCTTTCAACCTGAGAGGTTATATTGCCTGTTTCTATTTCTATCGCGGAAATACGCTCCCCGGTTGACCTGAGTTCGGCCTCCAGGGCACTGATATCGGTCTTGGCATCGGCAATCTCTTCTCTCAAATAATCCATACTGGCCCGGGTTTCCGTTCGAAGACCGGCCAGTTCGTTACCCAGCGCCCCAACGCGCGCTGACTGCTCAGCTTCAAAAGACGTCAACTGCTCATCGAGACGGTCAATCTGCCGGTTAAGCGTATATGAGTAGTATCCGATGCCCCCTGATATGAGCACAAGCAGTACCAGTATGCCGATAATTACTTTATTAACCATACGATAGACTCCTTACTCCAGCCGTCGCGTGACTGAAATATCACTGACTGTTTCTTGACCTGAATAAAGGTATCAGGAAGACTTTAGTTTCTTCCTGATTTCCGATAGCTGCCGGAGGTGTGTCTTCTCCTCGGCGATTATCCTGTTTACCAGCGGAGTAATCCGCGGGGGCATAATGTCTCTCATCTCATAGTAAAAAAGTATGGAGTCTTTCTCGGCGCTGATAGCCAGTTCCAGGGCTTTAACATCGCTATCCGCCTGGGTTGCCACCTCGCTGGTAATCATGTCGTCCGTAAAAACGGCTTCGTCAATCAATGCCCGCAGATATTCGGGTTGTTCCGCGGCTGCCACTTCCTGCGGCGACTGTTCATCTATTTCGTCGAGCATTTCTTCAAACGCATTAAGGTGTTCCCGTTCCATAGCCGCCAGGGCTTCGAAAGCAGCCCTCGCCATTTCGTTGTCGGTGGACTTTGCCATGACATCGTAGAAGGTAATGCCCCTCCTTTCAATGTCAATGGCTATATTTATCAACTCGCCGCCGGAAGATACGATAGACATACCGTTAATCTCTTTTTACTATTTTAAAAAACTCCGTACCTCATACTTCTATAAATATCATATCACCGTCTACTTTAACATGATACGTCGGCAGAGGACGCGGGGGTTTAACGACCCTGGCTATAGTTGAAGCGAATCCCTTCCCTTTCAGCCAGCGGACGTTATGCCCGTCGGTAATATCAAACTGAGAGCCGTGCAGTGGACAGGTGACGACAGTACCGTTAAGCTGTCCCGCCGCGAGTTCCCCACCCAAGTGAGGGCAGCGGTTGCCCACGGCATAATATTTGTCCCCTACCCTCGCCAGCATAACCTCCTGCCCCCCGGCGATGACCTTCTTTTTCATTCCGTCTTTAAAGTCACCGGTCCTGCCGACTTCCACATAACCGCTCATATTCATTATTCGCCGGAGGGCAGATGAGAGCTTATGCCAAGGTCGGAGTCCTTTTCTTCGTCCTCCAGCAGGTCGTTGAATACCTCGATGTGATATTTCTCGTTATCCCTGATTCTAAGAAGCAGCTCTTTCAAGCCTTTATCATCCACTTCCTTAGCGGCTTTATCATAGGCGGCGGCTACCTCTTTCTCAATGGTAATATCAGCCTTTAGCATGTCCGTCGTCTTAACAGACTGGTCAGGCGGGGTATGTTCGATTACGGGCTTACCTCCACCGTCAACTAATTCCTCGGCGAGCCAGCCAAGGTGCTGCATCTCGTTAATAGCCTGGTCCTCCAGCTGCCTTTTCGCTTCTACATTTTGCGTCATGTAGGAGTGAAACAGATATTGCAGGATGACCGTGTATTCGTGCTCGATGCCCCAGTTCAGCGTTTTAGCCACACCATCCTGGCGGTCGCCCCTGACATCTGTCAATCCCTCTTTCTTTGCCTTGTCCACGAAATGTTTAAAATCGCCGTGATGCGACTCTTCGTCGGCCAGTATCCGCTTCAGAAGGCGCTTGATAGCGGGGTCGTCAATCATCTTAATATGTTCTTTATAATGCGTGATGGCGCCTTCTTCCAGTTTTACGTTGTCCTCCATCCATTCGGGCACGGTCTTCCCCGCCATGTTCATCGTGCCCCTTTCCAGGCTGGGCTGTCCGCCCAGAGAAACGATCGCCTCCGCCAGCCAGTCCAGGTGGCGCATTTCCTCCCTAGCGACGGCTTCTATCTCACAGGACATCTCGCCCTCACCCATGGCGTAAGCATGCTGGAGATACTGGATAATGGCGCCATGTTCATCCTTGAGGTCGGTATTCAGTATGTCGATTATTTCCTTCTTTTCCAAAAGTCACCTCCCTGAAAATGAATATTCAAATGTTCTTTTCCCGCTCTCAATCAATGAAAGTAATATCTACGGGTAAGGCGTCTAAAAACCCGGCAATCTGACCACGACTCAGCTTTCCAATCACAATTATATTCCTAATCTTCGACTTTTATAAACTCACTCTTGGTTGCTCCGCATACAGGGCATACCCAGTCATCGGGTAGTTTTTCGAAAGGTGTCCCCGCGGCGATACCCGAATCGGGGTCGCCCACTTCAGGGTCGTAAATGTAGCCGCAGACAGTGCATTCGTATTTCGCCATTTGATTATTCCCCTCCTTTTCCTCGTGATATATAACTCGGGGTCGACCTCCGTTACATCACTTCTTTCTCGCTGGCTTCCACCGCCCGTTTCAGTTCGGCGCTAAGCATCGGGGGCAACCCTTCTATGTCCACGTGCAGGAACCCTCTGACGATAGTCGCCGTAGCTTCCTCCCTGGTCAAGCCCCTCGCCATCAGGTATTCCACTTCCTCCTCGGCAATTTTACCGACGGCGGCCTCGTGAGAGAGGTCTATGCCAGCCAGGTTGCCTTTAAGCTCGGGAATGGCGTGTATCACGCCTTTATCTCCCAGTATCAGACCGCGGCACTCGAGGTGTCCCTTGACATCCGGGGCATTGCCCTCGATGTAACCCCGCGCGATGATATTCCCGCCGGTGGTAATGGCGCGCGAGACAATCTCGGTCTTGGCTTTATCGGCGCCGAGGATTACCCGTGAACCAACGTCGAGGTTCGTCCCCGGACCGGCTACCAGAATACTGTTGTACCTCACGGTAGCATTCTCACCGTCGCAGCGCGCCGTGGGGTTCATCTGCAGGGAATGGACCGGTTTCATGAGGACGTAGTTGCTTAAAAACAGACCGCCCTCTTCGACGATGGTGACGGTGCGGGGACGGACGGCTATTTCCGGGTTCCAGTTATGTATCATGGTAAAAGTGACCTTAGCGCCACGCTTGATATAGAACTCGGATACCCCGATGTGCAGTCCGGGCTCGTCAGGGGAAGCCGTGGCGCAGCCAGTGATGATATGCAGCTCCGAGTCTTCCTCGGCGATAATGATATTGTGCACGTTCTGCACCAGGTTCTCTTTAGCCAGATAAAGGCATGCCTGGACCGGAAAGACGGTTTTCTGGCCGGGGAGAGTCCTGATGAAATAGCCGTTGTTTTCGTTCAACTCAATATTGGCGGTATACTTGTCGGCATCCACCTCGACCGCCTTCCAGAGGTAGTCGGAAAGCCAGTCGTGCTTGTCCAGAGCCTGGCTGATCGACATTACTTCCACACCTTCCTGCTTTGCGGAACTGTGGACAGGCGTATTATCCATCTGGATATAGGTGCCCGACCTTTTGCCGGGGTCATCCAGAATTATGCCGGCGCCCAGCAGTTTTTCCCTGGTCTCCGGCGCTAACTGCGACGGGTCGTTCTGGTAGGCGTGTTTTTCCGCGGCACCGGTGTATTTTTTTATGTCAATATCCTCTCCAAGAGCAGCCGTCTTGCCGACGGCTGCTTTAGCCCTGTCTTTATGCGTCCTGGACGCATCCGTTTTACTCATTTATCGGTAATCTCCCCAGATAGCATTTGATACATTCGTTGTAACCCTTCTCCCGGATAGTCGCCAGCATTTCGTGAGGGTCACCCACACAGCCGAGGGTGCCGTCACACATGACATAGCCGGTGCGGGCATTTACGTAGTCCAGGATATGCCCGGTATGGGTTATAATAAGGCCCATGCAGTGCCGTTCCGGTATCGGGCAGTTTTTCTCCAGCAATTCGTTCATCAAATCGCCTATCAGCGCAATATTCACCAAGTCCACCCCGGATTCCGGCTCGTCCATCAGCGTCAGTTCCGGCTTCTGCGCCATTAACTGCATCAACTCGGAGCGTTTTATCTCCCCCCCGGAGAAGCCGTAATTGATATCCCTCTCCAGGAAATCATTCAAATCGGCTTTCTCCGCCAGTTTCTCAACGGCATTACCGTCTCCCCTGCCCTTCAGGCAGGCTTCCATCATGTCGCGGGTCTTGACGCCGCGCACTACGGGGGGCCGCTGAAAGGACATGCCGATGCCCATCCTGGCTCTCTCGTCGACAGTCAGCCTGGTGATATCCTTGCCCCTGAAGCTGATGCTTCCCCTGGTAATTTTATACTTGGGGAACCCCATGATAGCCATGAGCAGCGTGCTCTTGCCGGCGCCGTTGGGACCGAAGAGGACATGCGTCTCGCCGCTTTTTATCGTCATGTTAACATCGTGGATGATTTGCTTGTCTTCCACAGATACCGAAAGGTCTTTTATCTCTAACATGATTACCGCCTTGGTATATAGATAGTGTAAACAGGTTCGACTACCTAGCCGCCGTCGAGGGAATGGTGTTCCTTCTGCACGAACCAGGCAGCCGGGTCCTTAAGGAATTCATAATAATCAAGCAGGACTTTATGATGTTCTTCCTCCTGCATCGCCAGGGCTTCGTAAAACTGTTTTTCCGCATCATAGGCAGCTTTACTGCCCCGCGCTTTATAGAAGTCGTAGGTCTTGTTCTCCATTGCCATGGCTGTCTCCACCGCCTCGATTTCAGTGGGGATTGCCGCGGCATTCTTATCCATAGCTTTCACAGCCTCGGAAAATATCGTCTTCAATCCCTGCCCGCCGTCCCCCTGGAACGCCTTTTTAGGCCAGCCCTTTTTAGCACTGATGTCTTTATAGATTCCCTCGAAGACCTGCCGGTGTGTATCTTCCTCAGCCGCCAGTTTTTCCATCAGTTTTTTACCGAGTTCGTTCCGGCTGGCTTTGCCGGCCTTAATGTAATATTCTTTGCCGTCTATCTCCATTTGAATACCGGTCTTTAGTGCTTTCAGCGTGGTATCCTGTTCGCCGGTCATCGTTTGCCTCCTCTAGCTCGAATAGTATTCATTGACCCGTCGCTACGGCAGGCACCGTGTAACGAATAATAAACCTTAAATTACGCCAGTGTCAACCTTACCGCGGGGCTTATAACATATTATACCGAGCACGTTTACGGAGTGATGTGACAAAAGTTCCATTAATCAGCATCGGTACAATTTATATTATCCGGATATTATTTACAGTTTTTTATCGTCGATATTACCTATAAAGATAACACCGACTTCCCCGGCTCCGTTTGACTTTAGCGTAAGGTGGATAATATTATTGTTTTGATAATATCTTCCCAGGATGAGTCTATGCCAGAGAAAGATGTGGTTATATATACCGTCCCCGCCTGACCGCGGTGCGCTAAAGCGAAAGAGTATCTTTCGGAGAAGAAAATCCCCTACCAGGAATACAACGTGGTTGCGGACAGAGCCGCCGCTAAGAGGATGATAATAAAAAGCCAACAGAAAACCGTACCTGTCATCGTCGTCAATGATAAAGATTTCGTGGTCGGCTATGACCCCGCCAGGCTGGACGAACTGCTATCGATAACATAAATAAATAGTTACAATCTAATCAATCACACTGCGAACACCTCCCCCCAAACCCTGCATTGGTACACATACCCTATTACCTGCCTCGCCCGTATTGATTCCCGCCCTCTAACGTGATATATATACACTGCCTGAAAAATTTGTGATAAATATCATATACGCATTATCCCCCGACCCCTAAAATAAGACTAAATAACAGGGAGGTGGAAAAATGAACCCGATCCGTTTTCTGGGAATATTCGTGCTGGTACTCGGAGTGGTAGCCATCGTTATCGGAGGTGTTTTTATCGGGCTGGGATTCGCCAAGAACAATCTCATCGTGGAGAGGATGAAAATAGAGAAAGTTACCCTGGCCGTAGACCCTAATCAACCCGATGTCACTACTCAAATAAATAACGCCGCTGATGCGCAAAAAGCCGCCGATACCATCGCGGAACACCGCCGCAGCATTGCCCCGAGCTATCAGGACCTGCTGAACATGGGCAACGGCAGGTTCGACCCAACGAATCCCACTGATTTGACCTACGCCCAGGCGATGAACCTGGAGAACTACCTGTATCTGGCGGTCGCTGCCTTCGGCCTGGTCCAGGTGGCGCTTGCCAGCGGGGCTTTCATGGTCGTTACCGGTCTGGCACTGGGCGGTACCGGGGTAGCGCTTTACCGTATCGGCCGCGTTCATTCGTAAAGAAGGCTGACAGTAATAATATGCGCTTGTCAATAACCGGGTAAGTGGCCGGTTATAGTGACTGTCACACGGACTGTGCTATACTGGTTCCGACAGCTGAATATAAATAGGAGAAGAAAAAGTGTCCAGAGAAATCAGACTTTCCGTCAATAATATGCCCATTGAACTCGACTATTTCGTGGCCGGGTATATCGACCATGTCGTCGGCGGCATACTCGCCAGTCTTAAGGACACCGGTGACATCAAGAACCTGGAACTGACTATAGATAACGAAGGGCTGGTGGAAATAAATCTCAACGGCGCCGAGGTGCCGCTCAGTTATTTCCCCACGGAGCTTATCAAGAGCACCATCGTAGGCGTAGTTATACCTCTGAAAGGCGTTTCCGGCAGCATCGAGAGCCTTGAGCTTAAGATAACCGGATAGTTACCGTTCAGGCGCCCGTCTCGCAGAGCTTGATATCACCCCAGGCGCCCACTTTATCGCCGGTAATAATAATAACTCCTTTAAGCCCGTTGATACTCTGAGCAAACTCTAAAGCTCTACCGGTATCATCGGGCTTGTTTACCCGGTTGCCGATAGCCGTTGCCGCCGCATCAGCCAAGGCGGTATCCGCCGCTGTCACGATTACCGCGTCGGCTTTGCCGTAACTAAGGGAATGCCCCACCGTCCCCGATGAAGTACAGATACCCAGGGGCGTATTCCGGGCGTCTATCTCCAGTCCTATCTTCCCCGTCAGCGGCGATTCCCCGGCAAATACGCCTGCCACTCGGTTCTTCTTTATCTTGAGAAAGATATCCCCGCCGTTTTCCACAATAACCTCCGGGGTAAAAGCCAGCAGTTCCTTCCCGACGCATTCGGCGATAGCCCCCGCCACCGACGCCATGGGCCCCACGCCGGCAAGCTGCCCGGCATTCGCCATCCGCCTGACGATAGCCGGGGCGTTTCCCGGCACACTGAGAGGTTCGAGTGATGTTCGGAAATCCGCGTTGCGCTCGATATAGCCCTCAAGCTGATGGCGGTATTTCAGTACCAGGCGATGGGCTCTCCTCTGCAAGTTCGCAGCGGCGCGAATGTATAAATCCGTCTCCTTCTCAGTCACGTTGAAAGCGACAAGGTCTTTGCTCTCAATCCAGTGCCGGTAGGTTCTCGGCTGAAATCCTTCTGTTTTCATCGTTTATTCCGTCATCCACATAAAACTGCCAGACGCGATTACGGCCGAAATTTAGGAGGAACAAAATCCGGTGGTATCAACTTGGGTATCAGCGTTTCTCCTTGAACCGTCTGCACGTATAATACCGAACCCGCCACGACGATGACCACAACCGGCAGCAGTCCGGTCAGGTAAAACCGGGCGAAAACAATAAAATGGAGCGTATTCATCTTAACGTGCGGTAACCCGCTCATTTCAACCGTTGACGTCCATTCGTACATCATGTACAGTCCGAAAACGCAGATAAACCAGCCGGTCAGTACCAGCAGGATACTCCAGGGCAGCTCGTTATTCAGGTCCGCCTGCATCCCCGTGACCTCGCGGCGCTTGAAGGCAGCCGCCGCTTTTTGAAAGAATATCACCATGAACCCGGGCACGCCGATGAATAACAGCGGATACCCCAGGAACAGGTTCCACGTCACGTTCTTGAGATTGCCCAGGAAGATTTTAAGAGGGATGGACTGCCCGGCCGCGTCCACCTGCCCGAAATAGTCATAGGCGAACTTGACGGGATAGAGGGTGTAATTATATCCGTTATCGAACGGAGCGCCGAAAACGGCAACGTTATACCAGAGCAGACACGCCACCGGCAGACTGACGCCCAGGGCAATCGACGGGATTTCAAACCGGAGCCTCGTACTCTCCTTTTTATTTAAAGACCTCAACCGGGTTATGACGAAATGCAGCGCGAAAATGACTGCTATCGGCAGGTCGGTAGAGCGTATCAGCACCGACCATGCTATAAACAGGAAAGCCAGAAAAAGCAGCGCGGCACCGGGGAGCGGACGCAGTCTGCCCCACTCCAGATAATGGTAGATATACAGCCCCCCTCCCATTACCAGAAAAGCGTGGGCGGCAAAAGCATCCGCAAAACTGCGGTTAAACATTATCAGGCTGGCAGGGGTAAACAATACCAGTAGCGAGCCGATGCACGCCGCCCTTTCGTTTTTCAGTCGCTTGAGAAGGATATAGGTAACGATAGTCATACCCAGCGCCAGGAGTACGTTCCCCAAGCGGGGAATGCCCATTAGTTCAAAGGGAACCAGGAAGAAAACGTAGCCCGGAGGTTTCTCCAGTACCCACCTGTTAAATCCGACGCGGTTATACTGAATCAGCATACCGCCCTGGCGGCCGGCATCTATTTCCTGCTTGAAGTGGAGGTAGTCGTCGACAGTTAATTTGCCCTGAGAAAAATTCTTTACCGCGTAATAGTACGCCCAGTCGTCCGGCTCGTTATTATGCGCCGGGATAACGAGGCACAGCACGACGGCTATCACGAACCCGATAGCCACCACGACACGATAGATATTAAGAAAACCCGTCAGTTTCCGCACGTTTACCCCGCGATTCGCTGCTCCGGTATTAATGGTTGCTATAAATAAACACGAATGGCGGGGCAGTTGTCAAGGGCTAAGGTCCAAAGGCACTTCTAAGGTTAGGAATCCCGGTTTTCTTTGAAAAAGTCTTCGGCTAATATGGCATATATATAAGAGTCAAGCCAGATAGGCTTATGGTCTTCGCCTTTATGGAAAAACGCGTTCTTTCGCTGTAGACCTTCCCTCTTCATACCGCACTTTTCCAGGACTCTCCAGGAAGGGATGTTCTCCGGAGAGCAGTAACCCACCACCCGATGGGCCCCCAGCTCCCTGAACGCGTAGGCAATTAGAGAGCGGGCAGCTTCGGTAGCGTACCCCTTATTCTGAAAAGCAGGGTTGAAAATAAACCCTATTTCCCAGGTGAGAAAGTGCTTGGGTTCCGTCTGGATAAAGGAAACATGTCCAATGAGCTTTTTATTCTTGTCTTTCAGCGTGACAGCCCAGAAGTCTGTGCTTTTGGCCCTCTCCGCGGAGATTTTCTTCGCCTCTCCAAGGGATACAGGCTCCCCGGGTTCATACTGATAAATTTCTTTCCGTGAAAGATATTCATAGAGGTCTTGATAATCGTTTGCCGAAAAGGGACGGACTATCAAGCGTTCCGTGGTCAGCATTAAAAATGCACTTCCATGGCGTGCGGCGGGCAGGCGGGGATGCACAGCCCGCAGGCGATGCATTTCTCGTTATCGAATAGCACCAGGCGCGTTTTGGGGTCGAGACTGAAAGCGGTGGTCGGGCAGACAGTAACGCAGGCTCCGCAGTGAGTGCACCTCTCTTCGTTGCGGGTCACGTCCTGGCTCAGCGACTGTATTTTCACGCCGGCTTTGACCAGGAACCGGACGCCCTTATCGTATTCGTCCTGATTGCCCTTCAGCTCCAGCACCAGCAGCCCTTCCTGCTCGGGGGTAATGGACGCCTTGAGGATATTGAACTCCAGGTCGTAGTCTTTAACAAGACGGTATATAATCGGCCGCTCCACCAGTCGCCTGGGGAAATGCAGCACGATCCTTTTCGTTACTATCATCCTCTTACCTCTCGGCTAGTCCTCAATGGGGCGTTCATTTAACGGCTTAATGGTCACGCCGGACGCCACTCCCGGCAGCGGCGTTACCGACTCGGTCAGCAGGAACTCACCGGACTTTATCCAGTCTTTCAGTATCGCGGCTATTTCCACCGCCTTCGGGTAGCTGGAACGGGAAGCTGTCGGCACGTCCTTCCCCCTGACCCTTATCTTACCGCTCTTGAGTTCGGCGTAGCTGACCTCGCCCAGTTTGTCCGGCTTGAGCTGCGGGAAGGCGTCCGAATAGTCGATGACCGGTGCCAGGATATCGGCGTCGGTCACCGCAGTATACTCGAGGATTTCCTCGGACAGAATCGGAATCGGCACGCCCACTCCCACTGTCAGTGAGCACCCGTAGCCCTGGACGCTCGTCCCCACCAGCCACTGTGGTTTCATCTGCTTGAGGTCGCCGATAACCGCCAGCGTACCGGCCCCCTCTCTGGGGATGCCTTTCTCCGTGCGGGGCACGTCAGGATTATGTTGCGTGCCCTGCCAGGCAACGTACCCGGTGCCCCCGCCCAGGAATATCCGGGTGCCGATGCCGATGGTCTTATAATACGGGTCGTTGAACAGCGGTGAAAGCTGCCCCGCCGAACTGTAGTTGGCGTTGCCCAGTTCCGGTTTCAACATGCCCATGTAGGTATAAATCGTCTTATCGGACATGTTCACGGCGACGTTGTAATTCTGGTAGGCGTTCCTGACGTTGAAAAGCACCGCCTCGTTAAGGTCTTTGATATTCAGCCACGTCTCCAGTCGTTTTCGCGGATAGCAGTCCGTGCCGTAAGCCGTCGCCACCAGGCGTACGTCTTTACCCGCCACCAGTTCCTCGATGACATGACCGCCGCCGTAGTTGAACTCGCCGGGATGAATCCGGTTCCGCGGGTCGTCATCAGGCAGTGCGTTAGCCCCCAGGAACAGGTCCACCGCCGCCAGTCCCGTATAAGCCGGAACGTCATTTAGATAAGCCCGTCCCCCGCCCAGCTTCAGGCGTGGTCTGGTATGGCCTATATTAAAATATGCGCCTGATGAGCACATAATGCCGAAAGTGCCCGTGGTAACCACGTCCACTTCCCGGGCAGCCCTACTCACGCCCTTCTTCCGCGCGATATCGATTATCTCCTCGGCGGTAAAGACCACGGCTTTGCCGGCTTTAATCTTCTCGTTGATTTCCGCTATTGTTTTAGCCACGCGTATATGCCCCTTGCAGATGGGATTACATAAAATTATAGCAGATACCACGACCAATTACAATCGTATCGCACGTGATTTTATAATTGACGTTGGTATTGTTGACCGTTTTAATCAACAATTACCAGCATAGCACTGCTCCGGATATTTGTCAATACGTATCCGGACGGCTTTTGCGCTAAGACCGTCCGGTCTGTTTTTGTTGAAGCCCCTATCTCGATAAGCTATAATCAAAAGTGAAGTCATATATATCACGGGAGTTAATTTTGTTCAGGTCGCATTCCTGCGGTTCGCTGCGCAAAGAACATATCGGCACGAACGTATCCCTGGCCGGCTGGGTCAACCGACGGCGCGACCACGGCGGACTGATCTTTATCGACCTGCGGGACCGCGAGGGCGTTGTCCAGACGGTCTTCAACCCAGAAATATCGCCTGACAGCCTGAAAACCGCCGAGGCAATGCGTAACGAGTTCGTCGTTAGAGTCACCGGCGAGGTAGCCCACCGTCCGGCAGGCACCGAGAACACGAAAATCCCCACCGGCGAGATTGAGGTAATCGTTAAGGAAGCCGAAATACTCAACGTCTCGAATACCCCTCCCTTCTATATCAATGAGGATGTGGAAGTGGACGAGAACGTCCGCCTGAAATACCGCTATCTCGACCTGCGCCGCCCCCGGATGCGGGAAAACCTGATGTTACGCCACCGGGTAACGAGGTTCATGCACGATTTCCTGGACGCCCGCGGCTTCATCGAGGTGGAAACGCCTATCTTCGTGAAAAGCACCCCGGAAGGCGCCCGCGATTACCTGGTGCCGAGTCGTTTACACCCCGGCTGTTTCTACGCCCTGCCCCAGTCCCCGCAGCAGATAAAGCAGCTGCTCATGGTGGGCGGACTGGAAAAGTACTATCAACTGGCGCGCTGCTTTCGCGACGAGGACTCGCGTGCCGACCGCCAGCCGGAACATACCCAGCTCGATGCCGAGATGAGTTTCGTAACGCAGGAGGACGTCCTCCAGCTCCTCGAAGAGCTTTATACTTCCCTTGCCAGCACGGTAAAACCCGAAATGAAAATAATCAAACCATTCCCGCGGCTGACCTACGCCGACACCATGATGCGCTATGCCACGGACAAGCCTGATTTACGCTACGGCACGGAAGTCGCCGATATTACCGATATTGCCGATAAGACAGACTTCACCGTGTTCAAATCAGCCATCTCCGCCGGCGGCTGCGTGAGGGGTCTGGCCGCCCCGGGCTGCGGCGAATATACCCGCCACCAGCTGGAAGAGCTTAACCAGATGGCTGTCAGCGCCGGCGCCGGGGGCCTGCTGACAATCGCGCTGGGCACAGCGGACAGCCGTATTGAGACGCTTACTCAAGATATGATAAAGTCGGTAGCGGCTAAATTTCTTACCTTAGAGCAGGTCAAGGAAATGGCGGGGCGCTGCCGGGCTATAGCCGGCGACCTGCTGCTCATCGTTGCCGGAGAACCGGAGCAAATCTGCCCGGCGCTGGATTTACTGCGCCGTGAAATGGCACGTCGTTTGAATCTTGCCGACCCCCGGACGCTTGCCTTCGCCCTGATTACCGATTTCCCGCTGATAGCGCGCAACGCCGAGACCGGAGGCTGGGAAGCGGTCAACAACCCCTTTACCCACCCCCGGGACGAGGATATTCCCCTGCTGGACAGCGCCCCGGAGAAAGTACTCGGGAAAAACTATGACGTCGTCTGCAACGGCTGGGAGCTTGCCAGCGGGGGCATCAGGATACACCGGGCGGACCTCCAGAAAAAGATATTCAAAATACTGGGGTACAGCGACGATAATATCGACAGCCTCTTCGGGCATATGCTGGAAGCTTTCGACTTCGGAGCTCCGCCTCACGGGGGATTTGGCGCCGGCATCGACCGTACCGCCATGATACTGGCGGGGGAAAGCAATATCAGGGAAGTCACCGCTTTTCCCAAGAACCAGGCGGCCGTCGACCTCACTTTCAATACGCCGTCGGCTGTTTCCGAGGAGCAGCTGGCGGACCTGCATATCAGCTTACGCGAAGAAGACTAGACTATCGGGGAGGAATTTTGAAAGTAACCAATGAAAAAGAAGAGAACCGCCAGGCATTCCTGACCATCGAGCTTGAGCCTGCCGAAATGGAAGACGGCATACAGCATGCCTACGAACGTCTCGCGCCCAAGGCGAACGTCCCAGGATTCCGCAAGGGAAAAGCCCCCCGTTCGGTGGTGGAACGCCACCTGGGCAAGTCCCGTCTCCTGGAAGAAGCCCTCGACCACCTTATTCCCCAGGTCTACGAACAGGCCCTCAAGGAACACTCCATCGAGCCTTACGCCCAGCCGGAACTGGAAATAACCCAGGCAGACCCGCTTATCTTCAAAGCCGTCGTGCCTCTCAAGCCCACCGTGGAGCTCGGCGACTATAAAAGCATCCGCATGAAGCCGGAAAAGGTAAGCATCAAGGAAGAAAATATAAAATCCGTCCTCGAGGAACTGCGTCACCAGCACGCCACCTGGGAACCCGTCGACCGGCCGCTGGAATATAACGATATGGCGGTTATCGATATTAACGGCACCGTCGAGGATAAGCCATACGTTAAGAAGGTCGCCACCCAGCTGCAAGTTTTGAAAGATATGATTTCCCCGTCGCCGGATTTCGCTGACGAGATAGTCGGCATGAAGAAAGACGAGGAAAAAGAGTTTAAAACCACCTTCCCTGCCGATTACCCCAATGAAAACGCAGCCGGGAAAGAAGGGCATTTCAAGGTCAAGCTGCATGAAATTAAAGAAGAAAAGCTCCCGGAACTCGATGACGCCTTCGCCGGTCAGGTCTCGCCCGAATTCAAAACGCTGGAGAGACTCAGGGAGGAGGTTACCAAGAGCCTGCAGGTACGAGGCGAGGAACGCGTCCGGGTAGACTTCGAGGAAAAACTCATCAACAGCGTTATCGAGCAGGCTAAAGTGGAGTACCCACCGATACTGGTGAACCTGGAAATCAACCGTATTATGAATGAGCAGGCACGGCAGCTTCAGATGTCGGGGCAGAACATGGACCAGTACCTCCAGGCCATCAACAAGACCGCCGAGCAGCTTCAGGAGGAACTGCGCCCCGTAGCCACGAAGAACGTTACCGCTTCTCTCGTATTGAGCCAAATCTCTACCGACGAAAAAATTGAGGTAACTGAAGCCGATATTGAAACCGGCATCGATAATTTGACCAGGAGCGCCGCCGACGAAAGAAAAGAAGAAATGCGAAAACTGCTGGACACGCCTCAAACCCGCGAGTCCATCAAGCAGTCGTTGAAAACGCGCAAAACCATCGAGCGTTTATCCGAAATAGCTAAAAAACCCAAAAAATCCCCCAGGAAGAAAAAGGAGGCGAAAAAATGAATAATCTACCGATGAATGTCATACCCGGCGTGGTGGAAACCGGGCCCCGGGGCGAAAGGATGTGGGACCTCTATTCCATGCTACTGAAAGAGCGTATCATCATGCTTTTCACGCCTATATCCGACCCCGTTGCCAATACGCTCATCGCCCAGCTTCTCTATCTGGAGCGTGAAGACCCGGAACGGGATATCAATATGTATATACAGAGTCCCGGCGGCCAGATCAGTTCGGGTTTAGCCATCTATGACACGATGCAGCTTATCCGCCCGCACGTTTCCACTATCTGCGTGGGCATGGCTGCCAGTATGGCCACGGTACTCCTCTGCGCCGGCGCTAAAGGCAAACGTTTTGCCCTGCCCCACGCCACCATCCACATGCACCAGGCGATAAGCGGCGCCCAGGGCCAGGCGGCGGATATCGTCATCGCCGCCAAAGAAATCGTGCGGCTGAACCCATGACACCGACCGCGATTTCTATCTCAATCCCGAGCAGGCGGTGGAGTACGGCATTATCGACGAGGTGCTGGCTAAACCGTCCGAGGAAGAAGCCAAAGACAAGAAAGCCAAGAAGTAGAATTCAGATTGTTATACACTTGAAAAATAACCGATATAGAGAGGGGGGTTCCCCCCCCTCTCCCTTTTCCCCACCCCCATCGTTTGTTATCTTTTACCACCCGACCACCCTGTATTATCAGCGGCTTGGCCCGGATTGGTTACCCCAGCTTGTCTTTCACCATCTCGTTTATCTCTCTGGTGAGGTCGTATCCCTTAATGACATTACCGTCGGCGTCGACCACCCGCCGGTCTCTGGTAATCTTCACCTTGCCCTCACTGAAAACCCGGAGGGTGGCTACAGTCATCGGCAGTTCCCGTGCCGCGCCGTGCTGCCGGATAGCTTTAAAAAGGGCGTTCTCAACGCCCTGCTCCTCTTTAATTTCTGCCACCGTTTTTCCCTTTATCTCCTCCCACAGCTTATCGAATGCCCCGCCGCGTATGGGGAAGAGACAGTAGGTAGCCGTGGGACCCATATCAAGTTCCGGTATCGCCACGTGCATTTTAATCCCCTGGGTATCTGCTCCGGTTTCAATCAACTTCCAGATGACCTGTTGCCATGTTCCTGCGGGACCGCCCGGCGCGGCCGGGTGCAGGTTAATGATATCGTACTTATCGCACATCAGCGGCGAGGTGACAATCATCAGACCGGCCAGTATTACCAGGTCGGGACTGAAGTCCTTCAGCAGCTTAAGAACCTCGGTATCATAGTCGATACGCCACTGCGGCAGAGGCTGGGATAAGTCGGGACTGGGCATACCCCGCATCGCCCGATATTTCTGATACGAAAAACTGACCAGGGGTATTCCGTAGTCTTTCACCATGTCCAGGTAAAGGTCGGTGGCTTCGGTCTCGCCGCGTTCCCGACTGCAAAAGACGAACTCTATCTCAGCACTGAGTTCCCCGGCTTTGATGGCGTCCCGTGCCGTGCGCAGCAGAGCCTTGGAACCCTCGCCCCTCCCCGTGGAAAACCAGCCGATTTTATAACGATGACTCATGTTCACCTCCTCCGCAGAAGCGCAGCCTTAACTCTCGCCCAGAGGCTGAAAGCGTGCACGAACATGCCCGACCGCCGTCCGTGTATTTCGCCCTGTGCCAGCGCCTTGAGGAACTCATCTTTGTCATTGAATTCCGGCATTCTCACGTAGGCGTTGCCGATTTCATAAACGCTGTGGGCGTCGCTGCCGGCACTGCCGGGAATGCCGTGTTTCTCGGCGAATGCCCGGGCCTTGTTGGAGTTGGCCGGGAAAGGACTGCGTGAGTTCAGCACCTCCATAATGTCGATTTCCCCGGCTATTTCATCGATAACGGGGTCTTTCAAAGCCGAGCCACGTATCGTCTCGAAAGGGTGCGGGATATTTACCAGTCCCCCCTGCTCTCGTATACGCTTTACCGCCTCCCGCGGCGTGATGCCGCTGGGTATGGTCTCCTTGAGGAACATTCCCATAATTTCACCCTCGGTGGTCAGGATTTCCTCGGCGACGATTACCTTAAACGGCGCTATCTCCTGCATTTTAAGAGCGCCCTCGGTGGTACCGTGGTCAGCGATGGTGATGCAGTTTATCCCCAGTTCCTGGCAGCGCTTTATGATTTTATCGAGAGGTGTCTGGCAGTCCATGGAATATTCCGTATGAATATGGAGGTCGGCTTTTAACAAAAAATCTATTCCTATCTTTATGTAAACTTACTGGTCCTGTTCATACTTATCTTTAACGGCTTTAGTGATGGGCCTGACCCCACCCTTCTCCATGACCACCGTGTCCTCGATTCTCACACCGCCCCACCCGGAAATATAAATACCGGGCTCCACGGTGAACACCATACCGTCGGTAAGCAGTTCTTTAGAGGCGGGACTTAGTCTCGGCAGTTCGTGGGGGGCGAGGCCGACGCCGTGACCCAGTGAGTGACCAAAGTCCTCCCCGTAACCCGCTTTTTCGATGACTTTTCTGGCGGCGCTGTCAGCCCGGTGTCCCGTTATTCCCCGACTGATAGTTTCCATAGCTTTCGACTGGGCTTCCAAAACGGTATTGTAGACCTTTTTAAAAGTAGCATCCGCCCGGCCGGCACAGATTGTCCGGGAAAGGTCGCTGGCATAACCTTGGTACCGCGCCCCCATATCTATCAGTACCGGGTCGCCTTCCTCGATAACGCGCTCCGAGGGCTTGGCGTGGGGCAGAGCCGCCCGGGATCCCGAAGCCACGATAATCTCAAAAGGCAGCGCCTGGCTGCCGTTTTCTCTCAGGGACTTCTCCAGTTCCCAAGCAACCTGTTTCTCGGTCATGCCGGGTTTGATTTTCTCGGCCACACTTTCATAGGCAGCATCAGTGATGGCGGCGGATTTCCTGATAAGCTCAATTTCTCCCGGTTCTTTTACCGCCCGGACGGACTCCACCATATCGTTGACGGGGGCCATCTTTACCTTTAGTTTTTTCTTTTTCAAGGCACTATTAAGCTGACGATGAAACTGGAAACTGACATGGTAGGCTTCGAAGCCCATGGTTTTAGTGCGCAGTTCGCCCAGCAGGTCCGGGAACCAGTCGAGATTGCTGCCGATGCGCAGAATCTCGAAGTCGGGGGCTTCGGCGATAGCCTGCTCAGTATAGCGGAAGTCCGTAGCCAGCACGGCTTTCTTATCGGTAATGATCAGATAACCCGCCGTGCCGTCGAAGCCGGAGAGATAGCGCCGGTTTTCCGACTGCGCGATAAAGACGGCGTCGATTGCCTCCCCGGCAAACATCCGGCGCAGCTTGCTTAATCGGTTATTCACCTTTATCGCTTTCTCCCCGCGCCAGGGGGTGGGCAGCGAGGTATATCTGGCGTGCCCGACTCCTCGTCACATGGGTGTAAATCTGCGTCGACGAAAGGTCGGCGTGCCCCAGCAGTTCCTGGACTACCTTCAGGTCTGCTCCGCCATCGAGGAGATGGGTGGCGAAGGTGTGACGCAGTACGTGGGGATGCACTTTTTTATCTATCTTCCGGGCGTATTTCGTCAGGATTTTCTGCACCGTCCGGGCCGGGAGCCTTCCGCCGTCTATCAGGACGATGCGCTCCTTGGAGCCCTTCCCCCAGACCCGTATCTCGTTGGTGGCGAGGTTGACCTGCTCCACGTCCGTGTTCACCAGCTCGCTGACGCGCAGGCCGGAGGCGTATAGCAGTTCCAGTAAAGCACGGTCGCGCTGTCCCTGCGGCTGTGATAAATCCGGCGACTCCACCAAGCGCCTGGCGTCCTCCACGGTGAGAAATTCGGGGAGGCGTCTATCGAGTTTAGGCGAGACCGTAGTGGCGGCCGGACTGGCTGAAATCATTTCCTCGCGCATGAGGTACTTATAAAAAGAGCGTATCGCCGAGAGCTTGCGGGCGATGCTGCTTTTGGCATAGCCGGTGTCCATGAGGTGCGCCAGGTAGCTGCGCAGCGTCTTTTTATTGACGTCTTTCAGCGTGTTTATTCCCTGGTCGGTGACGAACCCGAAGAACTCCATGAGGTCGTTGGTATAATTCCTCACCGTATACGCCGAGACGTTCCTCTCCGCTTCAAGATAGGCAATGTATTTGTTGAAGACCTGCTGCATGAGTTTATCCCATGTTCTGGTTGTTTACCCCACTCCCCTCGGTTGTCATCTATTCCCACCCAAGCCACCCTCGCATCATCCGCGGCTTAGCCCGGGGATTCGTCCCCCTCCTCCCCTTTTCCCTTATACTCACATTTACTGCACCATGCCTGTTTGCCGTGCTGTGTAAGCAGACCGCCGCAGCGGGGGCACGGCTGTGGAAGAGGCTTATAGTTGGTCAGGAAATCACAGTCGGGGTAGCCGCTGCACCCGTAGAAGGTGCGTCTTTTCTTACTCACCCTCTGCACCAGCTCTCTGCCGCACTTGGGGCATTTAGCTTCCAGCTTGACCTGGAAGGATTTCCGGTATTTACAGTCCGGGTAACCGCTGCAGGCGATGAATTTCCCGAACCGCCCCGTCTTAAACACCAGGGGTTTGCCGCAATCCGGGCACATCTCACCGGTCGGTTCGTCCGCTATCTTCACCTTCTCCGCCGTCTGAACCGCCTTCTGTAAATCTTTCTCAAATGGCGTGTAGAAGTCCCGTATAACGTCGGGCCATTCCCGCTCGCTGCTGGCGATATCGTCGAGTTCGTTCTCCATGTCGGCGGTGAACTGGATGTTGATGATATCCGGGAAATGCTGCACGAGGAGGTCGTTGGTGACGAAACCCAGTTCGGTGGGCTGAAAGACTCCCTTGTCCTTACTGACGTAGTCGCGGTCCTGTATCGTGGAAATGGTCGGCGCGTAGGTACTGGGCCGCCCTATCCCGAACTGCTCCAGCGTCTTTACCAGCGTGGCTTCGGTATAACGGGGCGGGGGCTGGGTAAAACGCTGCTCGGGGTAAATACCCAGGAGCGCCAATTCGTCCCCTTCAGCCAGTTCGGGCAGGGACACTTTTTCCTCTTCTTCGACTTCGTCTTTACTTTCGCTGTAGAGCGTCATGAAGCCTGGGAAAGTATTGACCGATGCCGCCGTCCGCAGCAGGTAATCGTCATGGTCTCTGGCTTCAATATCCACGGTGGTATTATCGAAAAGCGCCGCCGCCATCTGGCTGGCGACCATCCGCTTCCAGATAAGGTCGTAAAGCCGGAACTGGTTGTTATTAAGATACTTCTTAATCGACGCCGGCTCGCGGCGTGTCCGGGTGGGGCGTATAGCCTCGTGGGCTTCCTGGGCTCCCCGACTCCGCGCGGCGTAAGCCCGGGGGCGGGGCGGCAGGTATTTAGAACCGTACTTTTCCCTTATGAAAGCCACGGTCTCGGTCACGGCCGACTGCGCCACGCGGGTGGAATCGGTACGCATATAGGTGATAAGCCCGACGTTGCCTTCAGCACCGACGGGCAGGCCTTCATAAAGCTGCTGGGCAATAGACATGGTCTGCCGGGCGGAAAAACGCAGTTTGCGCCAGGCTTCCTGCTGCAGCGTGCTGGTGGTGAAGGGCGGGGCGGGCTGCCGGGGAACTTTCCGGGTGCTAACCTTGAGGACGTCATAAGCCGCTTTTTCCAGCGCCTTCTTTAGTTCTTCCGATTCTTCCCGGGTATGGACGTCGATTTTTTCACCGCCGAGAAGTCCTATTAACGTCGCCCGGAAGGCTTTTCCATCTTGGAGTTTGGATAACTCGACCTCGATAACCCAGTATTCCTCGGGCTTGAATGCCTGGATTTCCCGCTCGCGGTCGACGATTATTTTCACTGCCACCGACTGCACCCTGCCTGCGGACAGGCGCTTCCTGACCTTTTTCCAGAGCAGCGGACTGATTTTATAACCGACCAGCCTATCGAGTATGCGCCGCGCCTGCTGGGCGTCCACCAGCCGCATGTCTATCCCGCGCGGTTCCCTGAAAGCGGCTTTCACGGCGTCCCCGGTTATTTCCCGGAAAACAACGCGATAATACGGCTTGCGGTCGGCTCTGGTTACCTCGGAGAGGTGCCAGGCGATAGCTTCACCCTCGCGGTCGGGGTCGGTCGCCAGATAGACCGCGGCGGCGTCCCGGGTCGCCTGCTTGAGCTCGTTGACCAGCTTGGTCTTGTCGCGCGGCACAACGTATCTGGGGATAAAGCCGTTTGCCTCGTCCACGCCCATCTGCCCCCTAGGCAGGTCCCTCACGTGACCCAGAGACGCCTTGATAGTGTAGCCACTTCCCAGTATCTTACTCAATGTCCGGGACTTTGCCGGAGATTCTACAATTACCAGTTTCTTACTCATCTTTTTAGTCGACCCTGACGCGGTACTCCTTCCGCAGTTCTCTTGCCAGAACGTAGTTCATCGTGCCCACCTGCTTGACCAGTCCTTTGAGCTCCATCATAGCCAGCGTGCCGCTGACCGTAGCCGCCGGCAGACCGCTCTTGCGGCAGACCTCGTCGATGTGCGACGGCTCGGCGCTTAATTGCTTGAGCAGCACCGACTCGGTCTCGGACTCCGGCAGCACCTCCCGCATTTCCATCTGGCGGGTAACCGCGGTAAGGTTCAGCTCCTCGAGGATATCAACGTATTCACGTACCAGCTTGGCGCCTTCCTGGATAAGGCGGTTGGTCCCCCGGCTGGCCGGCGAAAGCACGCTGCCGGGAACAGCGAATACCTCACGGTTCTGCTCCAGCGCCATGTTAGCGGTAATCATCGCCCCGCTGCCCTCGCCCGCCTCGGTGACCAGCACCCCCAGGCTCAGACCGCTGAGTATGCGATTGCGGCGGGGGAAGTTCTCCGCTTTAGGTTTCATACCCGGTGGATATTCACTGATAATCGCCCCGTTCTCCATAATATCGCGCGCCAGTCTTTCGTTCTCGGGGGGGTAAACCGTATCGAGTCCGCAGGCGAACACGGCGATAGTCCTGCCACCCGCTTCCAGAGCACTCCGGTGGGCGATGGTATCTACCCCTTTAGCCAGGCCGCTGACAATCGTTATATTACTCCGGGCGAGGTCGGCTACCATTTCCTCGGTTACCTGCTTGCCGTAGACGGTCACGCGGCGCGTGCCCACCACCGCCAGGCACCATTCGTCCTCCGGCTGCAGCGAACCGCGCACGTAAAGCACCGGCGGAAAGTCATAAATTTCCCTGAGCCGGCGCGGATAAGCCTTATCATTGGAGATAAGCACCCGTATGCCGTAGCGTTTCAGGTTTTCCATCACGGCTTCGGGGTCGATTTTATCACGCCACTGGGATATCGCTTTCAAAGCTGTAGTGTCCAGTCCGGCGCGTTTGAGTTCACCGGTGGAGGCTTTCCAGGCAGGCTCCAGACCTCCGAAATAGCTTTCGAGCTGACCCAGCCTCACCCGTCCGATGCCGGGGATGTGATTGAAGGCTACCCAGTACTTTATATCTTTAATCAAGGCAATTTTTATTCTAACACAGGGATTTAGCCCATGACAAAACAGCTTTGCCATCTGGCATTTCCATGAGAATGCGAATCCACCTCCCCACCCCTCGGTTGATATCTTTTCCCACCCTGACCCACCTGCGCCAAGGCTTCGGTGGGTAAACCTCTCCTCCTAACCCCCTCTCCGTGGACGGAGAGGGGGAACATAAAGGGGGTGAGTGAAGGAAATCACTCCTATTATATATTCAAAGCCTTTGAATACTATTTGACTCATAGCTAGAAAACTGGTAGAATATTTAGTTTGGAGGCTTAAAATTTACGCTATAATTGAAACCGGCGGCAAGCAGTACCAGGTAGCCGAGGGACAGACTATCGATGTCGAACGTCTCAAGGTGGACGAGGGCGGCACCATAGAACTGGACAGGGTGCTGCTGCTGGCTGACGGCGATAACGTCACCGTGGGCACGCCCCTCGTCGAAG
>SMTZ1_10001013_pt1 | contig 59817 bp, 48 predicted proteins | sample DeeMarSWOR136_30_FD_25667 | JGI IMG/M metagenome (IMG submission 25667) | reverse complement strand
CGGAAGTCCTGAGGATAAATCCCAAGTTTTCAGTCCAATCTTGGGAAAAGACGATGCCCTTCAGAAATCAGGCAGATTTAGAGCTTGTAATTGGCGCTTTGCGCAAGGCGGGGCTGAAGTGAGGTGAGGCGAATCAAGGAACCTTGTGTTGGCCTGATGAATCCCGAAATTGGAGACTTCTTTCCTCGGCTCAGTTCCAATGGTCCCCATCCTATTATGACTAGCGTCACAGTACCCAGGAATCGCCGGGGTTACCACTGCCCAGATGAAGCTGAAATTCAGCCTGCCTCGAGGATCGACTTCTTATCGTTTGTTTGCGGGGGCATCAAAAACTATGATTAGCAGATCAAATCATAAGTCTCGGGCAGTCTCGTAGAATACACAAAATATGGCTCGCCAAATGAAACAGCAGGGCCGTGATGCCCCTGCTGTTGGTTGTTAGGCCATATCACTCAATAACATATTGGAGGGGCAAAATCGCCGGCTGGGTAAAGGGAATTGAATCCTCTTCGACGTGTACCGCAGGGACAACAAGCAACTGCATTCCTGATGGCGGTATCATCCATTCAGGTATTTCGGAACAAGCTCCTTCACTGTTCTTGATGCTCCTTACAGAAACCCAAGTATGCGCAGTGTTTTCCCCTCTGTAGTATTTATCTCCATTCCTGAATAGACTACACCAAGAACCCTCAGTGTAAGCCTGGCTCTCGCACAAAGTGTCTGTAAAATAAAGATATCCGCCCGTGATGTAGCCATCCCAAATTGAGGGGTGTGTGATGGCATAGATATCATTAAATCCGTCAGTGCCGATAAGAATACTCCAATTAGGACCCGGCGTTCCTGCCGGCACAGATAGAATCCGCGCCCCCGAAGAATAGTAATGACCGATGTTCAGAAAAATGGACAAATCGCTTATAAAAACAGTAGACCGATCAACCAAAATGCCCAGGTGTTGGGGAGGGGAGCTTGAATCATACACGTGGATAGTTGCATTACCTGGAGTAGGTGTAGTCGATCTAATGCCAGCGGTGACTTGTAAAGCATGGACAGCTTCAGTTAATCCGACTTGACCATCATTATCCACATCGCCGAGGATTCCAGCGTTTGCGGAAGACGCTATTAAGAAAGACAACAGAAGGACAAATGTTTTATACATGACTCCGCCCTCCTTTCATGTGGTCAACAACTGTTTCTGTTTTATGGATTTGATTCCCGACAAAACAAAAGTTCTATCAGGAGCATGGCTTGCACATTTTGAGGGGTTTCTCCATTGGGGACCTCCTGAGTGGAGGTTAAATGGTGAAAGGGAAAAGCCTGTAGAACAATATGTAAGGGGTGAAATTGAAAGTCAAGCAAAATCAACAGCTTAATGAGCGCAAAACAATATAGATAAATTTGCTATGGTACATATCTCAAAGGATCAAAATGAGACAGAAAAGGCGACTCGCAAAATGATTAGGCTCTCCGGAAGTGGATTACGCTGTTCAATTCAAATGACAGGCATTTTGGAAAGGTGGATGGCATTAATGAAGGCACTGTCTTTTACCAGCCATAGAGAATGAAGACGGTGCCCACAACACCCCTGAGGTTATGACTTCCTGAAGAAACCTATCGGAAGGGTAAATTTAAGGATACCCAAATGAACCTGAAACTCAGCCTGCCTGACGCTCAGCTACTTATCGAATACTGAAATTTCACAACAGCCGATTGGCGTAACAATAGCGAGCGTAAGGTTGAAGAGGTCGGGATTAAATCATCAGAGCAGAAACACGCACCTCAGCGCCGGGTTCTGAGCCCTGACTTTTTAGGGCCTGGGCTAAGACTTGACATGATGTAAAAACCCTATTTTTTCACTCTAAACGAACTTAATTCCCAGCTGACAATTTCCTTAAATGCGGCCTCGGCATCAGGATCATATTGACACTTCACAAAATATTTCGCCTCTGGCTGTTGATACTTCCAACTTAACGGCTCTAAATTTCCCTGCTTGAACCTCGACATCTTCCCATCCTAACACTTTGAAAATTTGGTAATAAGCAAGATCACCGAGCATACTAAAGTAGCTAACAAGAGGTGTCTGATAAATCTCATCATCTTTCCATTGCTTTCCAGGGCTAAGAGGGAAATCAAATATTTTCCTGAACATATTTGTATACTTTTTCCGTTTATCGCCCTTAATGCCATAAATCCTGTGGAAAGTGGATTTGTCAAAAACTATTCCATCGAATTTCTGGCTCTCATTTATGCATATATCCTCTGAAAATCTTAGGACATAACTATTCTGGTCGGCGCTAACAACCTCAATCGCACCTTTATTACTAAATATCCACTTATCTCCGATATTCCAAACTGGCGCATCGACTTTCTCCTGCGCATGCGTTGCAGAAGGGTGCAAAAACACGGCAGTCAATACTATTGAGAACAAGACCATTTTTCTTCCCATCCCCGATCACCTCCTCTCCTCAAATACTGGCCCAAACAAATGTCACACTCGGTAGCTCGGCTATCTTTCCAAGAATCCGGATTTATTGGGAGTGTTTTGAATCGAAGCCAACAATACTATTACTGGGTCAACAAGAACCAACAAGACCCATCGCTTTCCATCCCCACCTCACGATGGGTTTGGTTTTTTCAGTATGGCATCTGAGATCTCCCGACAGAACGGAAACCGCCCCATCAGGAGCAAGGCTTGTCCATTTTAAGAGGTTTGTCCATTGGGGAACCTCCTGAATGGAGGTTAAAGGTTGGGGAAGAAACAACACTTTCAGAATAGGTGAACTGGATCGAATGTCAAGAAAAACTGCCTCCTTGGGCCTGCTGGACTCAGATTATCTGGCATTTAAGCGTGGGGGAAATCGACGAGATCTTAGGGTTCGCAGAATCATCCGAGAGTTCCGACTGGCGGCACAATACTGAAAAATCGCCCAGGGTACCACTAGCCCAAATAAATCGTAAGCTCGGCCTCAGGGTGCCTGTGCGATCAGGTCGAAAGGTACACACAAGAATTGTAAGGTCGGATCTCAGTTTTCACAACTCATGCCTAGCAGAAAGATCCCCCGTCCGGAATTCGGAGGACCTTATAACGCCGCCCATGAGGCGCGCTGTTAAGCGCCGCCTCCATGGGCTTGTTCAGCAATTATTCCATGAGTTCGAAATCACCGGGCCTCCAGGTCTTATCGAACCAAGGCTCGAGCGGACCATAGAGCCGCAACAGCACTAACCAGCCTTTGCCGGGAACAGTTTCGATCCAGTTAGCCTCCTTCCCCTTGGGTGGGGTGGGACCGAAATACAAGTCCACGGAACCGTCTGCGTTTTCCAGCAACTTAGTCTTCTTGTTATTTTTGCTGGGAAATTCCTGGCTGGTCTGCAACTCGGATCGCGTCTGAGGATCGTAGACCACGACCGACCAGAAGTCCTTGGCCGGGACATTTGCGGGGATGTTCAGTTTGTAGTGCTTGCTCCCGTCGAGGTAGTTGCCGTTGTTATCGGTGGCATTGTAAGCATACTGCGATCCCTTGCCGATCATCTTTACCGCCATCGCGGGTGTGTTGACGGTCGCGGCATAGTAAAACAGGGTTCTGGCATCTAGGTTGCGGCCACCCTTTCCACCATCAAGCAGCCATTTGTAGTCACCGCCGATAAAAGCCGTATACCATCCGCTGTTCTCATAGAAATAGATACCTTCCAGGCGAGGTCGCAACCAGATGGCCCGAGCGGTGGCATTGCCCACCGCGACGGCGTCTTCGAGGATTGCTTTCATCCGCGCATCCGGTGCGAAAGGCTTGCCCTTCTGAATGCCGATGCTGGAGAATAGGCCCAGCAGTTGCGGTTCCAGCATCGACGCTGGTTCTCGTTCGATGACACCGTGCAGCTCTTCATAGAATTCGTAATTGTTGGCGTGAATCGTGTTGAATGCCTTATCGGAGCCGTTGATAAACGTCATTTTGGGCGGGTTGCCTGCCTTAGCAAGAGGATAGACCTTCAGTCCCGTCCGGAACATCTGTGACGAGGCGTCCGGTTTCCCATCGACGAGAAATCCCCGCAGGATGAGCCATTGCACGTAACTCGTTGACTGAGAGGCAAAAACCTTCTGCGACGTCCCATCGATCTCGACCTCAACTTCCTTACCGCCTTCCGGGAGAGGCAGAAGCTTTTCGAGTCCACCTTTGTAGTCCGGGGGCAGGATCAGGTATTTACCACCGGCGCCTTTGTCAGGACCGGGAATGCCCATGTCGGTAACGAAGCGGAAAAAGGCGTCATTCACTGTGCCGGGTCCGCACTTGGGCGGGATCTCTACAATCGTGGGCCCGTCCTTTTTAAGGTTCAATATAACTGAGGCATATACAGTGTCTGTGTTGCCAGTGAGGAACAGGGGGTCGGAATCCATCAGTTTGTCAAAGATAACACAATAGCTTGAATCTTTCGCCCCCATTTCCAGCATCCCGAGACGAATGCCCTCAATCGAAGTGGCGGGTATTCCGTTCAAAAACGTCTCCACCCCCCGCATGAAATACAAATTGTCATAAACCTTTTCCACAGTTGCTTCCGTGGGCATTCCGTCAAAGAACTTTAGAGTACCGATCCGAGTCTTCACCTCATCGGGAGTCAGGATCTTCTCCGGGATTTTGTTATTGTATCCCGCGGTTGCTTTTTCCGCATAGACAGTCGGAACAAGCAGCCAAATAAGCAAAAAAGTGGCTGCAGCAAAGGCCAATGTGTTGTGTACGAATCTTTTCATGTTGAATCCTCCTTTCTTGAACTTAAGATTCAGGGTTCACTGTTCAGTCCGCTAGAGTCGGATAAAGGTTCTGGGTTTTAACTTTGAACCTTGAACACTGAACCTTGAACTATCCAACCTCTGAAACTCAAAACCCTGAACCTCTGAACCTGTACGGTCCTTTCGGAAACAGGAACTGCAAAGGAATCGGGCATGTCAAAACCCGCGTTATCTTGTCAATATCCACAGCCTAGGTTTTAAGAATTCCTCTCCTTATCTATCAAAGCAAGCCTACAAACCCCTTATTGCTGATCGCCAAGGCAAAACACATGGGGTCCACTACGTATTTCGTGGCAAAAAACACCCTATTTTTAGACTAATTTGGTAGATGGGATTGAAGGCAGGCGCTTGGGTTACAAAAAAATCCAGTATTCAAAAATAATAGCGAAATATTTACCTCTTCTCAGAAGCTCATATTTCTTGCAAGCTCATATTTCTTGCCTTATTGCTGACTCTGAATGGCACTCATTCTGTTATTATTAACACCACAATACTTGAAAATTGGTCGATTTAACACTACCCAAATAAAGCTCTCGCTAGACTCTGAAGGATTATTTGATGCTGAGCGATGCACAGTTAGAACCGGTTTCCAAAGAGGGCGGGGTTTTCTCCTCTAAGTGATTCCCTTCTTGTACCCCATTTTGTACCCCAAGACAAAAAGCCATAAAAAAAGGACTTCGAAAAGCCCATAAGATATTGCTTTTACTGGTCGGGGCGAGAGGATTTGAACCTCCGACACCCTGCTCCCAAAGCAGGTGCGCTACCAGACTGCGCCACGCCCCGATCAAGAAAAAAAAGTTAGAGTCGCAAAAGTCGTTTAAATCGTGAACTGCAGCCGCCGTCGCCGAGGCTTTGTCGGGCCAGGGAGGTCAGAACCCTCGTCGCCTCTGGCGCCGCCGAAGGCGGGTAAACCTCAAAGGTCAGTGCAATGATGCGTCACTTCAAAGAATAATCACGAAAAAGGAAAAATCTCACAGCACAAAGAGTAATATCCGATAAAAAGGAAGCAAAATCAAGGAAATTCAGTGACTAGGACCTTTTTGTTGACTTTATTTTTCCGGATAAGGAATAATGCGAGCGCCACAAAAAACAGGTGTAGGTGACCCCATGGAGGACATACAAAACCATAAAGACAACAGGAATATAGATATCGATCAGGTGGGCGTGAAAGGGATCCGCTACCCGATCACGGTACGGGATAAAGACATGGGCGAGCAGCAGACCGTGGCGGAGATCAACATGTACGTCAACCTGCCGCGGTACTACAAGGGAACCCACATGAGCCGTTTTGTGGAGATCCTGAACGAGCACAGCCGCCGCATATCGCTTCAAAATTTTTCAGAGATCCTGGAAGAGATGAAAGCAAGGCTCAGTGCAGAAAGCGCCCACGTGGAGATCGCCTTTCCCTATTTCATCAAGAAGTCCGCACCGGTCAGCGGCACCGAGGGTCTGATGGAGTACCGATGTGCCTTCAAGGGCTCGCTGAACAAAACGGTCGATCTCATGCTCGTCATTCAAGTCCCCATTTCCACCCTCTGCCCGTGCTCGAAGGAGATCAGCGACTTCGGCGCCCATAACCAGCGCGGGGAGGTGCGGCTTCAAGTGCGGTTCAAGAAATTCGTCTGGATAGAGGACCTCATCAAGCTCGTGGAGGAGTCGGCATCCAGTGATGTCTATTCCGTACTCAAAAGGGAAGATGAAAAGTACGTCACAGAGCGGGCGTATCAAAACCCCATGTTTGTGGAGGACATCGTTCGGGACATTGCCGTTAAATTGAACACGGACTCCAACATCACATGGTTTGCTGTGGAGTCGGAGAACTTCGAGTCCATCCACAACCACAATGCATATGCCTACATAGAAAAGCGCAAATCATAAAATTGCTCCGCAATTTTATAAACGGAGGACGTAATGGCGGATGATTTGAAGACCATGTATCGGACGGTGATGGATGATCATTTTCCGTCTCAAATGACCATCTCTTTTGGTGATCAAGTTCTTGTTTACAAAAAAAGAGCGTGGAAAATCCCTGAAGAAAAATCCGGAGAGATCATTGAAAAGGGACTCCGCTATGGGGAGAACCCGGGGCAGGAGGCGGCTATTTACGAGCTCGTCAATGGGAACCTGGTTCTGGGAGATTGCCAATTCATCGAGCCGGGAAGAGGACTTGTTTCCGCCATTACCGAAGAAGAGATGATCCAGAGCGGGAAACACCCCGGGAAGATCAACCTCACGGATGTGGACAACGCCCTCAATGTGATCAAATACCTCATGGACAGAGCGGCTGCGGTCATTGTGAAGCACAACAACCCGTGCGGCGTGGCTTACGGCTCGAGCCTTGCGGATGCGTACTTCAAGGCGGACAGGGCGGACAGGATCGCCGCTTTCGGCGGTTGTGTGGTGCTGAATCGGCCCGTTGATCAAGGCACGGCCGAGCTGATTTCGAAGAACTACCTGGAGGTTGTGGCGGCTCCCGACTTTGAGGAGGGCACGATTCCGATCCTCGCCAAGAGAGCCAATCTCAGGATCATCCGGATCAAGCGCATTGATCAGCTTTCCACCTATCTGGACGCCCGTTTCGTGGACTTCAAAAGTCTCATGGATGGGGGCATGATTGTGCAGCAGTCCCCGGTGAGCCGCATCCGATCCGCCAGGGATTTCACCCTCGCCAGTGCCGAATACAAGGGCAAAGTCTACACGATTGCCAGAAAGCCCACGGAAGAAGACTACGAGGACATGCTTTTCGGCTGGAACGTGGAGCAAGGGATCACATCCAACTCGATCATCTATGTCAAGGACGGGGTGACCGTGGGTATCGGCACCGGCGAACAGGACAGGGTGGGTGTGGCGGAAATTGCGATCTTTAAGGCTTACACCAAGCATGCAGACTGGCTGTGCTTCGAGCGCTACGGCATGCCTTACAAGGAGATGGAACTCAAGGTCGAAGCGGGAGAGAAAGACCGGGCCGATCTGGACGAGATCGACGCAGAGACCAACAAGGCAAAAGGCGGTCTTATCGGTGCGACCATGGTTTCGGATGCTTTCTTTCCTTTTCGCGACGGAGTGGACGTGGGCATCAAGGAAGGGATCCGGGCGATCGTACAGCCGGGTGGCTCCATGAGAGACTTTGAGGCCATCGAAGCGTGCAACGAGGCAGACCCCCAGGTGACGATGGTTTTCACGGGCCAGCGTGCCTTCAAACATTGACGCTTCCAAAAAAACGTTCTTGAATTAGCCACAGACACACACAGACGGACAAACGGCTAAGAATGGCTCCGCCTCGGGCGGAGCCATTTTTGTCTGTGTCAGTCTTTTGGGTCTGTGGCTCATTCAAAATAACCCCAGTTGTTTGTGGGGTTTCTTTTTGGGGGTCCAGGTGGTTCTTTCCAGTGGCCGGAGCAGTGCATCGGGTAAAAAGGGAATGAAGGGTGAGGGGTTCACATCAAGATTTCGCTTGTTGATGGATCGGCGCTTAACGTACGACAGGATGAGCCGCGACCGGGCCCTGGTCATGCCCACGTAAAAGAGGCGCTTTTCCTCTGCCTCGTCTCGGTTGCCGAAAAGAGAGCACGGCATGAGCTTGTCCTCACATCCCGTGATGAAGACCACAGGCCATTCCAGCCCCTTGGCGGCGTGGAGGGTCATGAGAGCCACGCGGTCCCCGATCAGTGCGCTGTGGTCGATGCCGCGGTCCAGGGACAGGGCATCCAGGAATGAAACGAGGTCCTGCTCAAAGGCCTCTGAGATCTTCTTGAAGCGGCGCAGGGCTTCTGCCGCTTCATCGGAGAGGTTGTCAAAGCCGTGTAAAGACACAGCGTGATCAATGAGCTCTGGTATGTTCGCTTCATACTCCGGAGAGATAGGCGTTCAAATAGTAGGGTTCTTCTTTATAGTGAAGGGCCTGAAGGAAGCGCCACAAGAGGTTCACCGGGTATCGGCTGATGAGCGGCTTCTCACCCGATCGGACGAAAGGAATGCCTGCCCTTGAGATAGCCTCCTCAAAGGCATCCCCCTGGGCATTGAGGCGAAACAGCACGGCTATATCCCCAAAGCTGAGATTCTCTCCATCTTCATGAGAGGACACGCGGCCGCTGTCGAGGGAAAAGTAAGACGTCCCGCCGATGAGCTTTTCGACTTGCTCCACCACCATTTCCGCTTCTTCTGCGCTCGTTCGACAAGCGGCGAGGCGGATCAAGTCTCCTTCTTGGCCGTGACCTTTCAGGGATTCCCGTCTTTCCGTGAGGGCGGCGGCGCCGTCAAGGATGGTCTGGGTAGACCGATAATTTTCCTCAAGGGAGATCTTTGCAGCACCCGGAAAATCCTCCGTGAAGCGATGAAAATTTTGGACATCGGCGCCGCGAAAGCCGTATATGGCTTGGTTGGGGTCACCAATCGCGCAAAGAAGGGGGGCGCAAGGCTCACGGCGTAAGGCGTGAGGCAAAGGGGATTGATTCTCAACAGAAGGTTTCGTTTCCGGGGGTTCAGGTTCTGGGACTGCTCCGACGAGTGATTTCAGAAGGGCAACCTGGAGAGGGTTGGTGTCTTGATATTCGTCCACGAAAATTCTTGGGAACCGGACACTGTACTCCAGGCAGACAAGAGGATGATCACGGAAGAGCCTCACCGTCTCAACCTCCAGATCATGAAGATCCAGCATGCCCAGCGCCTTGAGTTTTTCCTCGTATCTTTGGAAAACCGGGTCGAGATCATGATGGGGAACATGATTGAGGCGGGCCATCTTGAGTTGGGGAAGCGTCCTTTGGAATTTGGCGGCACCCCGGGTGCTTTTTTCGCACTCAGAGAAGGCCTGCTGCACAAGCACTGAAGCATCCAGCTCGGAGCAGAGGGTAAAATCGGGAGACAGGTACAACTTCTGGGCCTCATTCCTCAAGACCTCTAGACAGAAACCATGAAAGGTCCCAACCCGAATTCGTTCCGAAACCGTTTCAGACAACAACGCAGCAAGCCTTTTGGCCATCTCGCGCGCGGCCTTGTTGGTGAAGGTGAGGGCAAGGACCTGTTCAGGTGCGACCTGCCCTGAGCGGATCTGCTGAGCAATCCGATGGATAAGCGTCAAGGTTTTGCCTGTGCCGGGGCCTGCGACAATGAGAAGATGTCCGCCTTGATGAAGCACGGCCTCCCTCTGGGCCTCATTCAAAGGATCAAGAATGGAATCGGAGATCCCCCCCCGGTCGACAGGAGAGGGCGACGGCCTCTTGAGGACGGGGGTTTTCTCAAGGGGAGGCGTTTCATGCTTGTGGGGCGGTTTTTCTTCCATGTGACAGAAAAGCGCTATCTGACCGGACAGGGCGCTTATCTCGGAGGCGTCAAAGAGGCTTATCACGCCGTATTCCCCGTCGTAACCTTCCTGGCAAAACACTTGGTTCCGCCGCATTCTGCGGAGGGCTTCAGCAAGAAGGGGGCCCCCTGCTTTTTCAAGATCCTCCAAGGGAGCCGCCATGAGGATATGCAGTTCCGGGCCAAGGGCATCAAGGAGCTCTTCGTAAAGGCGGAGGACTTTCTTGGAGCCGGATCCACAGCCAAGTATTTCTGAGAGAATCTCCGGTAAGGGAATGAGACTGTAAAAGTTTTTCGACAGCTTTGGGGCCTCACGATCTGAGAGGTCATAAACGCGGTGAAGAACGCCGATGGTGAGGGGTTTCCCACAGGCAGGGCATATCCCCTGATGCTTTGTGGTCTGACGGGGATGCAGCCTGACTTGGCATTTTCGGTGGCCGTCAAAGTGGTATTTGCCCTCCTGAGGGAAAAACTCGATGGTTCCCTCAAACCCTGTTTTTCGGGTCATGGCCTCCAACATGAGATCGTAATCCAAATCGGTATTGAAAATGTTGGCCTCTCTTCCGAGCTTGGCCGGCGAATGGGCATCGGAGTTGGAAACCAGAAGATAGTCGTCGAGGGGAGAGAGGCGGCGATTCATGAGAGGGTCAGAAGAGAGTCCTGTTTCAAGAGCATGGATATGAGGCGTGAGATCGGCGAAGCACTCCTCTATGGACTCAAATCCTGATTTTGACCCGAAGAGGGAAAACCAGGGGGTCCAGATGTGGGCGGGGATGAAATAGGCTCTGTCGCTCACACCGAGGACAATCTCCAGGAGATCCCTGGAATCGAGGCCCAAGATGGGTCTGCCGTCAGACGTGGTATTTCCAACCCGCTCCAGACGCTCATTCAACCTGAAGGCCGCTTCAAAATCAGGCAGGAGGACCAGATTGTGAACCTTTCTTGTCTTGCCCCCTCGTTTGTAAATGCAACTGATTTCGCCGGAGAGCAGGAAGCGGGACGGCGCCTGGCAAGCCGAGGGAACGAGGCTTTGAACGGCTTCTTGTAAATCCGGTTTCAACCGATAGAGACCGTTTTCCGCCTCAACCAGCTTTTCCTGAAGTTCAGCCAGCCAGCCGGGATGGGTGGCATCGCCGGTGCCGATGACGGTGATGCCCTTTTTCTGAGCCCAGTGGGCAAGATGCTCGGGAACAAGATCCCGGGATGTGGCGCGGGAGAAATGGGAATGGATGTGCAGGTCGGCAATGAATCTCATAGGAGGGACTATTGACCAGGGGCTAGCTTACTGTCAATCACTAATATGTCTCTAACGAAGGTTCGCCGCTTACAGATCCATCCTCCGTAGCAGGCTACTGCGGAGGACGGACGAGGCTTTCGCCAGGGATGGCCATACCCCTCAAGGCGATATCTTTACCTTAAGCCATAGTGACGAGCCTCGTTCTCCGCGGCTGGAATTAGGCCTTGAATCGGCCACCCCATTTGAGTAGATTGAATGGGTTTGGTCAAGAAGGTGGGGGAGCGCTTTTAAACCGTGACATGTACGCATCCATGGTGGTATAGCCGGAAAGACGAAATCATGGTTCTTGGCGAGGAAAGATCGCCCTGCTTGGTTTACAACGAAGAGTCGCTCAACGACACGCTCTTTGATCTTCTTTGCATAGGAGCTTTTGAGACAGTATTTTATCCAGTGCAGGCCAATCCTCACCGTGGGATTTTGGAAAAGGCTTCCATTTTCGCTCTCGCCGGGGCTTCACAAAAGCCTGACCTTGGGGGTATGGACATTGCCGCGACCGCCGAAACTGCGGACGCGTTGCAATGGCGACATCCTGAGGCCAGATTTTGGCTGGACCCGGGTTTCTTGGCCGTGTCTGAGGCGGGGGCGCTGCTGATCAAAGCGCAGACATTGCTCCAACACAAGGAAGGCTTTTGCATCGGAACGGATTCGGGGAAAGAGATCATCATCGCATCCGGCGGCAAGGACCCTCAACAGGATGTGATAAACCTGTCGAGTTTTGACAGACGGGTTGGTGAGCATGATGACGAGACAGTAATCGGCGTTTCAAGACACGCCTCGTCCTTTGAAGCGGGGGACATTCTTCTCATCACCAACATGGGTGCCACTCAAATGCATTCCACCGTGAGAACAGGCCTTCTCAAATTCGTCACAGAGCATTATCTGCGAGCGCGAAGGATCTGCCAAGTTAAGATTTAGCGGTATTTCAGAAAAGGCATCATCAGTAATTTATAAAAGGAGGTTGGATATGTCCTACGAAAGCGTGCAGTTGGAACGGCAGAACCATGTGGGTATCATCACTCTCAATCGCCCTGAGCAATTGAACACTTTCAACACGGCACTGGCTGAGGAGCTGTGTAAGGCCCTGCTGGAACTGGAAGGGGATAAAACGATCAGGGTGGTGGTCATCAAGGGGGCAGGGAAGGCCTTTTGCACGGGCATCGATCTGACCGAGTATGCTGGCAAGTCCCAGCAGGAGTACCGGGAATGGGTCGGGCTCATGGAGCATGTGATCCATATCATTGCCTGCATGAAAAAGCCGGTGATTGCCTCTGCCCAAAAGTATGCTGTGGCCAACGGCGCCGGGCTCATTGCGGCCTGTGATCTGGCCGTTGTGGCGGAAGGGACGAAAATCGCTGCCTCAGCCATCAACGTGGGCCTTTTCTGCATGGGGCCGGCTGTTCCTATCTCTCGGTCTGTAGGGAGAAAACGGGCTCTGGAGATGGTGCTGACCGGTGATATGATTGATGCCAAAGTGGCGGAGAATTGGGGATTGGTGAACAAGGTGGTTCCCCTGGAAGACCTGGAGAAGGAAACCATGGCCCTCGCCAACAAGCTTGCAGAAAAGAGTCCCCTTGCGCTTCAAATGGGCAAGGAGGCTTTCTATGGCATGTCCGATTTGGAATTCGACAAAGGGCTCTCCTATTCCAATGAGCTTTTCGCAGCCCTTTGCATGACGGAAGACGCCGCGGAAGGGGTGGATGCTTTTCTAAACAAGCGAAAGCCGGAATGGAAGGAGAGATAGGTTGCATTCTTTCGGGAGAATCGGTACAAGCTATAGAATTGTTTCACGATTCTATAGAGTTGGGGAATCCTTTGTGACCTCAGTGCCCCTGGGATGAATTTCAGAGAGATAGGGAGAGAGCATGGAAACAAAGCGGGACTGGGAAAAGATCATACGGAGAATGGAACTGCTTATGCGCCTCAAGTCTTTTCCGGTAGCCTTCAAGATGCTGGAGAAAAAGGAAGCCCTTAGCGAGATACCTTTCATGAGAAGGGCCCAGAGCAAAATGACCCTGTGCCAACTGATTACACTGGTCAGGAACTTTGACTGGACGGTGGGGGCCGAGCTGGAGGATTTCATGTCGCCCACATGTCCCTCCATTTTAGGCCTGACCGATATACCGGAGGTTTACAAGGACGGCACTTTTCGAAGTATTGTGTGGGTGAAAACCAGGGAAGACGGCAGGAAATATGAGGCTGCAATTCCAAGACTCCCCTTGGGAAAATATGAGGCTGTGGCGTTGGCCCCTTTGGTTTACAAACCCTTTGAGCCGGATATTGTCCTGATCTACGCCAACCCTGCGCAGATGATGCTTCTCATCAATTCCCTTCAGTTCGAAGACTACGAGGTGATGGAGTTTTACTGCGTTGGGGAATCATCCTGCTCTGATGCGATTGCGCGGTGTTATTTGACGGGAAAGCCGGCTTTGACCATTCCCTGCTACGGGGAGAGACGCTATGGCCATGCCCAGGACGAAGACCTGGTCATGGCTGTGCCTGCCGGGATGATGGAGAAGGCATTGAAGGGAATGGAGACGCTTTACCGGAGAGGCATTCGCTATCCCATCAGTTTTGCGGGGGCTGAGCAGGATGTGGGCGCCGCTTTCCCGGGTTCCTACGGGGAACTGAATGAGCTGGAGACCCTTCGAGGCCATGACAACCGTTTGCTTATCGGTCTCACAGGGGGCATCGCCACGGGGAAAACAACGGTTGTAAGGATGTTTGAGGAGCTGGGAGCTTACACGATTGATTTTGACATTCTTGCAAGGCAGGTGGTTGAACCGGGAAAGCCGGCGTGGAAGGACATCGTGGACTATTTTGGGAAGCAGGTCCTTCAGGAAGACGGGCAGCTCGACCGGAAGACGCTCTCGGATATTGTCTTCAAAGACATGGAAAAGAGGAAGAAACTGGAAGGCTTCACCCACCCAAGGATTCAGGAGGATTTCGTGAAGCAGGTTACCGACATGACGAGCAAGGACCCTGACGCGATCATTCAGGTCGACATTCCATTGATGGTGGAGTTGAATCTGCAATACCGCTTCCATAAACTGCTGGTCGTTTATGTACCCCAGGAGGTGCAGATTGAGCGGCTCATGGAGCGGGACGGAATCAGCCGCGAGGCTGCCGCCGATAGACTCAAGGCACAACTGCCCATTGATGAAAAAGTGGGATACGCGGACTTTGTGATCCGCAATGACGGGTCTTTGGAGGAAACGCAGAAGCAGGTGGAATCTGTTTGGGAAGAGCTGAAGGCGGTGCAGAAGGCCAAAGGTCGGCAGTAAGCCGTAAATAGGAAATAGAGGGCCTAAAATGAGCGAATTTGAGAGACAAAAACAGGTTCACGAAAGCACGAAAGAGAAGGAAGCATGATGACAGACGACAAAAACGTATTGAAAGAGGTGGACAGGGTTGAAATCTTGACCCTCATTGACAACTATGTGGATGTGCTGCTCGGAGATACGGATGTCGTGAGTCGCCCCCCCCATTCAGGAGGCGGCCAGGTCTTTGACGACACCCTCGTGGGGGAACATGGGCTCTCTCTGCTCGTCACGGTCTACGAAGGGGACAGAAACCATACTATTTTGTTTGACTCGGGGTACAGCCCCATCGGGGTGCCTCACAATGTGGGGTACCTGGGCTTGAATCTCAAGGAGGTGGAGGCCGTTGTGCTGAGCCACGGTCACATGGACCACTTGGGGTCCCTTTACACACTGCTCGATCGGATGTCCAAACCCATGCCCGTGCTGGTGCATCCCTACGCCTTCACCTATCCCCGTTACATAAGCCGTGAGGACGGTGGAAAAGACCGGTTTCCCCAGATCCTGGACCGGGCAGAGGTTGAAAAGCGAGGCGGCAGAGTGGTCGAGACAGCAAGCCCCACGCCGGTCTGTGAGGACACCGTCCTGGTCAGTGGTGAGGTGGAGAGGATCACCTCCTTTGAAAAAGGCATGCCCAATGCCTTGGTCGAGAAGAACGGAAAACTGGAAAAAGACGGAATACCCGATGATCAGTCCCTATTCATTCGTTTGAAGGGCAAGGGTTTGGTGGTTGTCGGGGGGTGCAGCCACGCAGGCATCATCAATACGGTTCTCTATGGAAAGAAGATGACAGGCAGTCAAAAGGTGCACGGCGTTCTCGGGGGATTCCATCTCTCAGGCCCGTCCTTTGAGCCCATCATTGGAGAGACCATTGACGCATTAAGGGAAATGGGCCCAGAAGTTGTTGTGCCCATGCACTGCACGGGGTGGACTGCTGTGCAGCGTTTTGCACAGGCCTTTCCCTCGGCTTTTGTGTTGAACAGCGTGGGGTCGAAGATCACCTTAACGTCTTCATAGCCTGTTCGAGCAAAACGTTTTTTCGGACTTTCCCCAGGGCCGTCTGTGGAAATTCGTTACAGAAGCTGACCTTCTTGGGCCACTTGAAGCGGGCCAGGTGACCGTTGCAAAAGGAGATCACGTCCTCGGCACGGATTTTTGAGCCCTCCCTGCGGATCACGAAGGCGTGGCCCACCTCACCCCAGTCCTCATCCGGAACCCCGATGACGGCCGCCTCTTCGATATCCGGGTGTTTTCTCAAGACCCGCTCGACCTCAGCGGGATACACATTTTCCCCTCCTGAGATGTACATATCCCTGGCTCTGTCAACCAAGTAGAAGTAGCCTTCCTCGTCCATGCGGGCCAGGTCTCCGGTGCGCAGCCATCCGTTCTTAATGGTTTCCTCGGTGCGGACCGGGTCCTGCCAATACTCCTTCATCACTGAACCGGGCTTGCGAAGCACATCTTCCTCTGAAGCCCAGAGAAGGATGGAGGTCTCTGTCTGGCCCATGATCTGGCGAAGGGAGAAACCGGCTTTGTTCAACTGGGCCAGAAGCTCCGGTGTTGCTTTCTCACCGCCGATGGCGCAGACCTTCAGCGCCGAGAGGGCTTCCCTTTTTTCTCTCCCGGTCTTGACCAAGGCTTTGTAAACGGTGGGCACACCCAAAAACTTCGTGACCTTGTAGCGCTGTATATCTTCATAGGCTTTTTCGGCATGGGAGAAGCCTGGATAAAAAGGCCGCCCGAGTGAAAAAGGGGAAGCACGATAAGCATGATGTCATCAAAGTGAAGCTTGAAGAAAATGTCGGCGTTCAGGCAGTTAAAAAAGGTTTTTCGGTGGGATAGAACCGCACCCTTGGCCTGTCCTGTGGTGCCTGATGTGTACATGATCACGTGAGGCTCTTCGGGGTCCGCAGGCCCCAAGGACTTGGTGAGGAAGGGTTTTTGTCCTTCAAAGGAGAAAACTTCCGTGTTGTAGTCTAGAATCTCCGGGGCCGTGGGCGGCATGCCCACGCTGGCCAGAAGGATGAGGGGCCTGCGCCGGGTGAGGTTGAGGCTTAAGACGGTCTCGGCGAACTCTTCCCCAAAGACGAAAAGTCGTGGCCGCGAATTCGTGAGGGTGTAGTCGAGTTCAGGGGCTGCAAGGCGGAAGTTGATGGGCACAAAGATGGCGCCCAACCGCGAGCACGCCAGGTAGAGCTCAAGGAACTGGGGGCCGTTTTCCAGCATAGCAGCCACCCTGTCCCCTTTTTCGATACCCAGTGACTGGAGCCAGCAGCTCGATCGATTGGCCCTCTGGTGAAGATCGAGATAGGTGATCTCTTGCCCCTCAAAGATGATAGCAGGCTTGTGGGCGTGCATTTCACTCCATCGCTCCACCCACCAGGCTATGTTCATGGACTTGATCATTTTCCTAACGCGTCCTTTTCTAAGGATTATTTTTGGATGCTCTTGCCGAAAATTGATTTCCTTTAGACGGCATTTCCGCGAAAATTTGTCTTGGAAGAGGGTTACATCAACTTCCCCCTTTTTTAAAGGGGGATCGAGGGGGATTTTGAAAGGCCTTCATCAAATCCCCCCCCAACCCCCCTTTAGGAAAGTGGGGTTTACTTTTTCCTGCAGTGACGTATCACATATAGTGCATTTTCTTCCAAAAGTCCGGGTCTGTTTTGTTTTTCCAGTCGGCACCAAACTTCTTTTCGAAATAGTGCTCAAGCCTGGAAAACCATTTCCCGGGCTTCTTTTCTCCTTTTTCGTGAGCTTCCAAAATGTCTTCGAGAAAGAGTTCGATTTCCGAGATTCGCTCTTTCGGGATGTAAGCGAGCGCCCCTTTCTTTATGGATTTGACAAGATTCTCGGGGTCTAAGGCGTGAGCGGTCAGCATGAGGGTGGGAATGTTCTTGCTTGTTGTCATCTCCAGGATGTCGTAACCCCTGACACCCATGATGTCGAGAACCGCAGCGTCGAAAGTCTTTTTCTCAAGAAGCGCTTTTGCTGTCTGGAAGTTCGATGCTGTGTCGATTTCGCATTCATCCAGCAGCCCTTCTATGGTCACCAGTATGTCGGGTTCATCATCGACGACAAGAATTCTCTTGCCCTCCAATGTGTTTCTTTGTTCCAAGAACGTTCCTCCTGCCAAAAGATTCTTACAGGTCCCTCAGCGTATGCGTGATTTCGCTTTGCTATTTCATCAGGCTCGGCAAATACAGGGCCAGAGAGGGAAAGGCCATAACCAAGCCCATGGCAATGGCATCACAGACCAAAAAGGGCAGACCGGCTTTGTAGATGTCGCCCATGGTCGTATCCGGCGGCGAAACCCCTTTCATGACGAAAAGTACGAGACCAAAGGGCGGTGTGGTTGTGGCCATCTCCATGTTGATCAGCATGATGGTTCCAAACCACAGGGGATCGAAACCCAGGGCTTTGACAATCGGCATGTAGATGGGCAGTGTCACCATCATGATGGTCAGGGGTTCCATAAAGGTTCCCATAAAAATCAGGATGATCTGCATGAAAATCAGAATGATCATGGGGGGCAGATCCACCCCCGCTGCCAGCTTGACGAGGCCGGAACTGGCGCCGCTGAAAGCCAGAATTTGTGAAAAGGCCATGGCACCGGTCATGATCATGAACATCATCACGGTGATTTTGAGGGTGTCGGAAATAGAGGTGGAAATGGCTTCCCAATCCCAGCCTTTGTAAATGAAAACGAGAACGAAGCAACCTACAGCGCCAAGTGCTGCCGATTCCGTGGGGGTGGCAACACCCAGGAACATGAGGCCTATGACCAAAAAGACAATAGAGCCGAGGGGAAGGACGTATTTACAAGTCAGGATGACCTTTTGTGAAAAGGGTACGGGTGTGAATTCGTAAGAGGGTGCAAGCTGGGGCTGCGCAAGGGCCCTTATGACAATGTAAGCTCCGTAAAGAACAGCCATGACGATGCCGGGCAGAATAATGGCCACCAGTATCCCGCCTACGGAAACCCTGCTCAGTGAAGCCCACAACACCCCGAGGGCACTCGGAGGAATCATAATCGCCAGGCCGCCACTCCCGAGTACGGGCCCTAGAGTCATGGGCTTTTTGTACCCTCTTTTTCGCATTTCCGGAACCAGCACGGATCCGAGCATGGCACAGCCCGCCATGGCAGAACCGGATAAGGTGGCAAACAGAGTTCCACCACCCACCGCCAACAAGCTTAAACGACCGGGTATTCGCCCCAACCATTTATCGAGGGTGTCCATCATTCTGGGCGCAATCCCGGATCGAAACATGATCTCTCCCATGAGGACGAACAGGGGAACCGGGAGAAGGGAAAAGGTGGCCACGGATCTGTAAACACTCCGAATAAGCTGGGTCAGACCCCCTTCGCCACCCCAGAAGACATACACCCCGATAATATTGATAAAAAGGAATGAGAAGGCAACAGGGACTCCCATGAGGAACAGGAGCATCAACGCGAAGAAGACCAACAGCAGGGTCATCCACCATTCCATAAAGGATCCTTTTTCTTATTGGGCGTCTGGTTTTCCCGTCTCGATAACAAATCCTGTGACGTTTAACCAGCACTTCCTGACAAACTGAATAAGAAGCATGAGACTGCCGACGGGGATGATGACGATAATGATTGAAACGGGTATTTCCATAGCTGTGGGTGTATAAATGCCCCGTTGCAGATAGTCCCAGGTCAGTCGAAAGCCGGCAACGGTTAAGGTGATGGATACTAAAATTCCTATTACGGAACTGAATATGCCAAGAAGGGCTACCATTCTGGGTTTCAATCGATTTAAGATGATATCCACCTTCACGTGCCCTTCTTCACGTAAAAGCCAGGCCGAACCCAGAAACGTGATATAGAGGAGCAAGACCTCTGTCACCTCTGTGACCCACATCTGCGGACGATTCAAAAAATAGCGCAGGATAACCTCCATGCAGACGGAAAACATGATGAAAACGAGGATGAGGCCTGCCAGAAAGATCATCCCGTTTACCAAATGATCAAACAAGGCCAGGAGTTTCTTCATTCTTCTTCCCCAGGGGTCTTTTCCGAGACGTAAAATGATCAAACGTCTTGCCCAATATCTGTATGGGGTGGGCCCCCGGTGAGTCGGAACGGGCCCACCCGAATGGTTTATGGCGATCAGTTGCCTGTCAGCTTCTTGAGGGTCGGTACCAGATCCGGAACTTTCTTTGCCATATCCTCCCACTCGGCATCGTATGAAAGCTGGAGGTACTTTTCGTTTTCTTCAGGGGAGAACTTGATCCGGATAATGCCCATTTCATCATACCTTTCCCATTCTTTTGCAATTTCCTTCTTGAAATAGGCGACCATTTCAGGCTCGAACTTGATCGTAATGTCCATAAGCTCGTCCTGAATTTTTTTGTCAAGACCATTCCATTCGTCAAGATTCATAAGGATCAAGACATTCTGACGGGTGTAAAAGGGGATGTCGATAATATACTTACAATGCTTCACCCAGCCCCAATCGGCCGGCCCAAGGGTTGCAAAGCCAAATCCATCCACCAGTCCCCGCTCCAGGGCGGTGTACGTTTCGCCGAATTTCACTGTGACCGGCACCATACCCAGCTTCTTCATGAAGCGATCATAGAGGGCGGCGGTCCTAATTTTGATGCCTTTCAGGTCATCCAGTTTTTTGACCGGCTTGTTGAGCCTGAGATAGAAAGGATCATAGAGCCATGTTCCCAGATACATCATGCCTATCCGCTTGTGACGCTCTACCATGAAGTCATAAAAGCCCCCGGGTTTTCGTTCTTCAGCCATGGTGAGCTTGGATAACTGGAAGGCGTTGCCCTCTGGAAGCAAGGGCGCATAGTAGGCGACAGGGTTAAAGATGACTTGCACCGTGTTGTTGCGGAGCGCTTCAGCCTGATCAAAACCCGGAATGACTTCGGGGCCTCCCACCCAGTCAATCTTAATGCTGTCCTTGCATTGATCGTTTACACGGTTTACCCAAACATGAATCATCGCACAGAGTGGGTGGTCTTTCGGCAGAAAGCTGACCGCCTTCATGGTTTTTGGCCCCGCCACCGCGGCTGAAGTGACAACCAGGCACATGAGGACCAGAAGTACCATTGCCGTTGAGCAAAGCAGACATCTTTTCATGATTTCCTCCCTTCTTTGTTAGGTTGACGTGAAAGTGAATCGCACAGTCCCGTGTATAGTGCTTTTTCACCTCCTCTCCTAAGTGGTGTCCTGGAATAAAAGGCCCCTGAACGGCGGTTTCATGGGCGGTTATTCTTCCGTTGGGCCCGGAGCGCCGCTGTCGCCCCTGTGTCGACATTCATGTCCCTGTCGAAAAGGACTGCGTAGTGCTTCTTCGCAGATTCCAGGCTGACCTTGTCGTTCAACACGTCCCAGCGAACCCGCTCAGGGTCCCGTTCAGTGGGGGAACCGTACCCGCCGCTTCCTGGTAACCGTATGCCCAGGACATCCCCTGCTTTGAGCTGACCAACACCCTTGGATTTGCATGGCTGCTCCTGGGGTGTTCCCGGATTGAGTGTGAGGCTCCCTTTGCTTCCCGGCAGGCCGCCGAAGAGACCCTGGGGCTCGAACTTCTGCCTGTCGGAATAGCGCGCCCAGGTCACCTCCGTGAGGAAGCGAATATTCCTGCGTAAAGAAAGCCCGCCTCGGTATTTTCCGGGGCCTCCTGAGTCGGGGATAAACTCGTATCGCTCAATGATCACCGGATTCTCCAATTCCGCCGCTTCCACAGGGGTGTTCATGAAGCGACCGAGGTGCAAATCCTGGCCGTCAGGGCCGTCCTTTGTGGGCCGTGCACCGGCACCTCCACCTTGAATCTCTATGTAGCTGAAGCGCTTGCCTGTCTCTGGATCGATACCTGAAAAGCTGTTGGTGCAAGCTTGACCGTGACTGCCGGCCACGACACGATCAGGAACCACGCCACTCATAGCTTTGAGCATGGCTTCAACGATCTTGGTCATGGTTTGACTTCGGGCTGTAACCCCTGCCGGCGGCAGCGGGTTGGTGACCAGGCCGGGTTTGCTCTCCACCGCAATGGGCTCGAAGGCACCGGAGTTCAATGCCATGTGGGGGTCCACGATGCCCACCATGGTGTAAAAGACGCCCCCTTGGGAGCAGGACCACGGACAATTCACGTTGCCCTTGGTTTGGGGGCTGGTGCCTTCAAAATCCACTTTCATGGCATCCCCTCGGATGTGGACGTTCACCTGCACTTTGACCGGTTCATCGACAATGCCGTCGTCATCCAGATAGTCCACCCCGGTGTAATCTCCGTCCGGAAGGGAGGCTATGAAGCGACGGACCATATTCTCGCTGTACTCCAGCAGCATGGCGGTGCATTCACGGAAGACATCAAGTCCGTACTTGTTCACCAGTTCCTTGACACGCTTTACCCCAACAAAAGTCGTGGCTGCCTGGGCTCTGAAGTCCTCCATGGTTTTTTCCGGAATACGGATATTGCTGGCGATCATGTCGGCAATTTGAGGGTCTTCCCTGCCGGCACAATAAAATTTCACAAAGGGGATTCGCAAGCCCTCCTGGTAAATTTCCGTCAGACCGCCCGCAACACCTCCTGGCACGGCACCCCCCATGTCGAGTTGATGGGCAATGTTCGCCACGAAGGCGACCAATTGGCCATCCACAAAAACAGGAGAGAAAAACTGAACATCGAGGAGATGTTGCCCTCCGAGGTAAGGGTCATTGGAAATGATCACATCCCCTTCTTCAAATGTACTTATGCGCTTTAACATATTTGCGGCAGTTGTGGGAAGACTGAACATCATCAGCGGACACAGATGGGCTTGAGCCAGAATGCCGCCACCTGAATCCAACACAGCACAGTTGATGTCCATGATTTCTTTCACGATGGTGGTCCGCCCCGTTCTCATGAGACTGTACCCCATGTCGTCGGCCACCGCCTCGAGACCGTAACGGACGACCTGCATGGTGACTGGATCAGCTTTGTAAGCCACTGGAATTCCTCCAAACTTCGCTTTTGCGGTTATGTCTGATTTTCCCCTTCCTGTCGATGTCTCTCAGAACGGATGGGACAGAGACATTCTTTCAAATAGCGAAACTCTTGGTAACGTTCAAAGGTGTTGGCACGGCGAATCAACGCTGCATGGCCGGAAACAGGGGCGTTGTAAACAAGACAGGGTCCATGCCAACACTTTTGAACGTTACCAAACTCTTATTCCACTTCTATGATGATGTTCCTGAATTCATCGATCAACCCCACAAATTGGGGTGGGATGAGGGTTGTGGAAATGGCTTCCTCAATGATGCCGGGTCCCCGGATCCGGGCTCCCGGCTGCAAGGCCTCCCGCTCATAAATCGGGATTTCCTGCCAATCCAAGGCGTCGAAATAGACCTTTCTCCTTTCCTTCCACCCCCTGTCCGCAAAGTCAGGCTTCAGGTTTTCCCTTTGGAGGGAAACGGTTGGGTTTTTCCCCATAACCCGCACCCTCAGATTGACAAATTCCACCGTCGCGAGGGGCTCTGAATACGAATAGACCTGCTGGTGGAGTATATGGAAATCCTTTGCTATCCCGCGCAGACCATCCATGTCGAGGCGATCCGTGGCCGCAATAGGGGTGTTGAGTTCCCAAGATTGCCCTTCGTAGCGGAGATCTGCGGACCATGCAATCGCCACGGCCTCATCAGGGAGCCTTTCCTCCCGCAACTGCTTTATGCCCTCGTCTTCCATTTCTTTGAATATCCCCAGAAGCTCGGTGGGGTTGATGTCATGTTCCTTCTTAGCCATGGTTCTCACATAGTCGTGCTGGAGATCCGCGACAACGAGACCCACGGCAGAGAAATTGCCGCTCATGGGTGGAACGATGACCCTGGCCATGTTCAGTTCTCTTGCAATGGCTGCGGCGTGAAGGGCGGCCGCTCCACCCATGGTGACCAGGGCAAATTCTCTGAGATCGTAACCTCTCTCAACGGAGTTTCCGCTGATTCCCTTCGCCATATTGGCATTCACGATCCGTATGATACCCGACGCCGCCTCTTCCAGAGAAACCCCCATTTTGTCGGCCACGTGTTTCTGGATGGATTCACGGGCCTTTTCAGGGAACAAAGGAAGCTTTCCGCCCAGGAAGTACCGGGGGTTGAGACGGCCCAGGACGAGATTCGCATCAGAAACCGTGGGCAGGGTTCCGCCCCAGCCATAACAAGCAGGACCGGGATTTGAGCCGGCGCTGTGCGGGCCCACATTCAGCACACCGCCTTCATCCACCCAAGCGATGCTGCCCCCGCCTGCGCCAATGGTCTTCATGTCTACCATGGGCAATTTGATGGGGTAGTTGGTCACCCCTCCCCACGTGGTGGTTTTTGGGAGGCTCCTGTCGATAATCGATATGTCGAAGGTTGTTCCGCCCATGTCTGCGCCCACAGCCATTTCATTGCCGGTCAAACGGCTTATGAAGGCTGCTGCGATAGCGCCACCAGCCGGACCGGAGTTGATCAACTGAGACGCATAGCCTTTCGCGATATGTGCTGTCATGGTGCCGCCGTTGCTCTGCATAATGTGTAGGGTGACCAGGCCGTATTTTTCTCTCAGTTGAGCTGTCAGGTTATCCATATACCGACCGATGACGGGTCCAAGGTAGCCGTTCATGACGGTTGTGCAGGTTCTTTCATACTCGCGAAATTCAGGGCAGATCTCTGATGACAAGGACACAGGGATGTGGGGAAGCGTTTCCCTGCTGATATGAGCCACCCCTTTTTCATGGCTGGGGTTGAGAAAAGAAAAGAGCAAAGAGATCACAATCGCTTCCACCGATTGTTCTTTGAAATATTCAAGAACCGTGCGCACCGAAGCTTCGTCGAGAGGGGTCACCACCTCGCCCTTGCTGTTCACCCGTTCAACGACCCCCTTGCGCAGGTACCGCGGCACCAGCGGCGGGGGGTTGTCCGCGCCGAAGTCAAAGGCGGCCTCCTTCGGGCGGGCTACCCGCCTGATTTCCAGAACATCTTCGAACCCGGCTGTTGTGATGAGCCCCACCCTGGCCCCTTTGCCTTCCACAATGGCATTCGTCCCGATCGTGGTCCCGTGAATTAGATAGTCTACGTCACTCATGGAGGTCTCTGTGATTTCCAGTATCTCTTCGAGCCCCTTCAAAACCCCTTCGGCCAAATCATGATGCGTTGTTGGCGTCTTTGCGTAATGAAAAGCGCCGGTTGTCTCATCCACCATGACCACGTCGGTGAAGGTCCCACCCACATCAATGCCGATCCTCATCGATTCCTCCAAATTCGCTTCTTGTGGCTGGCATGCCGTCCCGGAAGTTGCGTTACCATTCTGCCATTCAGATGAGATCGTTCGTTTTCTAGATCCCTCAATGAAAAGCAAACAAAGATCCGTACCCTTTCAGGGTGTCGTGGATACCCAGCTTGCGAAGTGAATGCCACATGGTCGCTTGATTGCTTGATATGACCGGCTTGCCCGTTTCATCCTCCAAACGTTGGATCACCTCAATGGCTCGAAAATTTGTACAACTGATAAATATCGCTTCATTCTGCGGGCCGTTTACGGTTAAAGCAAGCTCATAGGCTATTTCTGGGCCAAGACGGCCAATCATATCATTTCTAAATGCCGTGGGATCTACATGCTCATGGTATCCCCTGAGTTCAGTCACCTCATATCCCATGCTCTCCAGCAGCCTTCTCTCCAGTTCATCGATCTCAAGGGTATAGGGTGTGGCTACGGCGATCCGCTCTACACCCAGAGCCTTGAGTGCCGCTTTTACGGCTGTGGTTGTTGTGACAGCAGGAACATGGGCTTTTTCTTCAATGCGACGGACGATGTCCAGATCGTAGTCCGGACCATTGACCATGCTGCCCACCGTGCAGCAGAAGACGATGAGGCGGCTCATCCCTTCTGATGAGAGCTCCGCAACGGCCCGGCCCACGTGGTCCTTCATCGCCTTGAGGCCCTCAAGGGTCGGCTCAAAAAGAATGCGTGCCCCATAGGTGGAAACCTCCGGGGGGCAAAGGGCAGCCATTTCCGGCTCGCAAACCGTGTTGCTCGAAGGGACGATCAAGCCTATTCTTGCGCGTTGACCATACAAGGGCTAGGCTCCAATAACGCCATACTCACCCCCCGTGTTATTGAGGGGGATACTCGGTTTTTTGCAGAGAACGGTCGCTGTTGATGGACAGGTCCATGAAGCCTTTTCTTTTGTTCCGAGGCTCCCGGGCTGGTCTTTTCAGCGACTTGTCTACGGGGGAGTTCTGCCCCCTCCGCATTCCCTTCGACAGGCTCAGGGCTGCGGTTTCCCCCATAGCCAAGTCACGAAAAGGACGGCGCCCTCCCACCAGTCACTCCAGAAAAGGCTTCATGACCCTGACTTATAACATCTGAACTGTTTTATGCTCTCCTTACTAAGACGAGCATAATCCGACAAGAGAAAGTCCCAGGTTCTTGAGTTTCTCTTCGCTGGGAAAGCCTGAAACCGGACTCCAGTCACGGGCCTTGTAGTAATCCTCGAGAATCGAATTCACGCATGGACACGGTTTGCGGTCTTTAGCCCCTGTCCAGAAAATCCAGAACGACCTTTGCAAAAGCCTCCGGCATTTGATCGACCATGGGGACCATGCCCCCTTTGATCTCGGTGGTCTTGCTGCCTTTAATCTTCTCAGCGAGAGGTTTCATTCGCGGGTACGAAAAGGGATCGTCGGTTCCTGCAAGAACAAGCGTGGGCGCCTTGATGAGATGGACTTTCTCTTCCATCCTGTAGTTGTTCACGGCTCGATGCCCCTCCTCCACTCGGTCCCAGACTTTGAGGGCGTCGAGAACAAATCGCGTCAGGAGGTCAGGACGCTCCTTTGGGTAAAAAGGCATTCTCCTCTGCCAAAGTTCAGTGAGATGGGAGCCGTCCTGCTTGGTTTCCACTTCATCGATGGGCTGCCGCGTTTTTCGTCTCTCGCGATCCTCGGCGTCCACGTAAGGTGTGGAGGACAAAACAAGTTTATCGACCCGCTCGGGATAGGAGGCGGCGACTTCAACGGCAATGACGCCGCCGGTGTGATGGCCGACGAGGGAGGCGCGCTCCACGCCCAGGGCATCCAGGAAGGCGATGACCCCCCGGGCATAGAACTCTATGGAGGCCTCTTCCGCAGGTCTGCAGGAGTCACCGAAACCGATGGTGTCCATGGCAATGGCCCGATACTTTTTGCCGACAATGGGCAAAACATCCCGGTATTCGTCCCACGACCGAGGCGTCTGGTGCAGGAAGATGACCGGTTTTTCCTGCCCGGCCGCGGCATAGTGAATCTGGCCTTTCGACGTATCGATATAGCCCCGCTTCACTGTGATTTCATCCATGATTGTCCCCCCATAGGTCAAACCCCTGTCTCAGACGCCCAGCCGCCTTAGAGGGGCGTGTCTGAGATCACCCACTCTTCGGGTGGCGCATCTCTGTCAGTCACAAAAGCGTTCCCACCAGTTCTCGAAACGCGCGTATTTTATGCTCTGACAGATATTCATGGAGCCCCTGGATGATTTCAATGGTAATCCTTGGATTGATGAAATTCCAGGTTCCCACTTGAACAGCGGATGCTCCAACGATGAAGAATTCGAGGGCGTCCTCCGGCGAGGAGATCCCTCCAATCCCGATGACCGGAATGTCGACACTCTTGGAGACCTGGTGGACGAGATAGAGGGCAAGCGGCTTGATTGCCGGCCCTGTGAGACCGCCTTTCATGTTCCGGCCGAGTTTAGAACGCCTGGTCTTTACATCTACAGACATTCCCAATGGTGCATTGATGAGGGAGAGGCTGTCAGCGCCTGCTTCCTGACAGACTTCCGCGAAAAGGCGGATGTCCGATACCATAGGCGTCAATTTGACGATCACAGTCTTCTCCGTCACCGCGCGTACCCGTGTGACCAGTTCTCTTGTCACCTCTGGATCAATGCCGAAATGCATACCCCCTTTGCTCACGTTGGGGCAGGATATATTCAGTTCGAGGGCATTGACCCTGCGCTGCGCGTTCATGATGGTGGCGAGCGCCACATACTCTTCGACGCTCTGGCCCCCGATGTTGACAATGAGGGGCACATCGATGCCATCGAAATAGGGGAGCTTTTCCCTGAGAAAGTGCTCAACCCCGACGTTCTGTAAGCCTATACTGGCCAAGAAGCCCGAAGCCACTTCAGTAGAGCGGTGCGGGTAGCTGCCGGTTCTGGGCTTTAAAGTAATGGTCTTGACAATGACCGCACCAAGGCGGCTGAGGTCCAGAAAATCGGTGTATTCCTCCCCGTAGCCAAAGGTCCCGGAGGCCGGCATAACCGGATTTTTTAGCTGGAGCCCACCGATTTGTACTGAAAGATCAGGCGAGCCATTCATCCCAATCAACCTCCAGGATGTCATAGACAGGACCATCTTTACAGATTAGGGAATAGACGGTGCTTCCGTCGTCCGACCATTGAAGCGCGGGCTTCTGCCAGGGTTCACGATCTTGTATGGCTTCAGCTTTCAGTGGGATGGCGCAGGAAAGGCATGCCCCGAACCCACATCCCATATGGGTCTCCAGTGCAACCTGGCCCGGACACGTAAAGCGCTCTGCAATCTGCGCCAGTTCCTTCAACATGGGAATCGGACCACAAGCGTACAGGTCGAGGCCTCGCGGCAGTCTGTTGCTTTCCAAAAGGTGAAGGAGAAGTTGGGGGGCTCTCCCGTGATATCCCACGCTGCCGTCGTCTGTGTAAAGATAAACCTCACCAAGTTTTTTGAGCTCTTCTTCGTAAAAAACCCTGTCTGCGTATCTGGCTCCCATTAAGACATGGATATTGACCTCGAGGTTCTTTGTGCGCAAAGCTTCACCAAGAGCATAGAGGGGAGCGATCCCTATGCCTCGAGCCACCATGGCCACATCTTGAACCCCTTCCGGGACGAGGAATCCGTTGCCCAGGGGCCCAATGGCATCCAGCCGTTGCGCCTTCTTGCGCCTGGAGAGCCATTCTGTCCCCTTGCCCACGACGCGGTAGAGAATTTCCAGACGCATCGATCCCTTTGTCTTGATCAGGCGGTGCATGCTGAAGGGCCGCCTCAGGAGGGGATCCTTGGTTTCGCCACAGCGGATGTTGTAAAACTGCCCCGGTAGGGGGAGCCTGGAATCAGCGGAAATATCGAGAGCGAGGCGATAGCAGCCTGCCGACATGTTCTTGTTTTCCAAAACGGGGTACATCATGGGGCTTCATCCCTTCTGCCTGTCCTGATTTTGCGCCGTCACATTGTCACCCCTTTAAGGGCTGTTGTGCAAACCTGCTTTTGACTTTGGATCCGGGTTCTGATGTCTTTCCGTCAATACCGAGGCTCCCGGCCTGGTCATTTCAGGGCGTTACGGACGGGTGATGCCCGCCCGCCTCGCCTAAAGGGCTCGGGCTGGCGTGCAAGCCTCCCCCCTCCGCTGTTCCCGGTCCTCACTTCAGGAAATCACTCTCATAGAAGCAACAGCGGCCTCTGTAGAGACTTTACAACTCCTCTTCTGCCCCAGGTGGTGAGGACCGGGCCAGGGGGTCCCCCATTCCGTAACGCCCTGAAATGACGAAGGCCTCCCACCAGGCATTTTGGAAAAGACATCAGAACCAGCATAATCGTCTGAGCTATGTGATTTGGTCAACAACCCCCTTAATTTCGATGTACTTGGTTTTTTTGGTTTCCCTGGGGATGGTGTCGGGAGGCACCCATTCAAATTCAGGGGCAATTCTTACTTCCTCCTTGAAAAAGGCGGTTATTTTCTTCTCCAAAGCAGGGAGGTCTTCCTGGGTCACGCTGTGGCCGTATTCGAGGCGGATCCGCAAAGGCGGGTTCACCAGCGGCCCGGGCCGATCCAGAAGGATGCGAAAAAGACCGGTGACCTGGGGGGCAAACTGCAAAACGGCACTCTTGATCGCTTCAGGGTAAACGTTAACCCCTTTCACGATCAGCATATCGTCTGCACGGCCAACGATCTTGAACCGGATGCCAGGCATGCCACACTGGCACGGCCGGGTGAAGACCTGGAGCATGTCGCCCAGAGCGTAGCGCATAAAAGGGCCCCCTTCCCAGTCAAGAAAGGTGAAGACCATCTCTCCCATTGCACCGTCTTGTATGGCAATAGGTTTTTTGGTGTTGGGATCCACCAGTTCGAGAAGGCAGTGGTCTTCTGAGACAAAGTGCATACCGCTGAACTGCTCAGGCGACTCATCGCAGGAAATACCGTGGAAAGCGTGGCCGCCGCCCGTGTGATCAAAGACCTTGGCACCGAATCCGTCTGCCAGCACCTTTCGAACCTTCGTATTGCCGCCTCCCGGCTCACCGGCGCAGAAAAACCATCTGAATCCCAGGTCGTTAGCAGCCTTTCCTGTGAGTTCAGGGCATTTCTCAATCAGGTATTGTCCAAAGGAAGGCGTGGCAATCATGGCCACCGGCGCGGTGAGCCTCACAAAATCGATCACCCTCTTGGTTCCCCCTTCGATTCCCACAGGCACCACACAGGCGCCCATGTGCATGATGCCCTGTGAAAGAGGGAGGCCCCCGGTAAACATACTCAGAGAAAGGGCTTGAAGCATCACATCCCCCGGCCGGATGCCCGCCCTCCAGTACTTGCGGGCGTGCATCTCGTTCACGATGTTCACATCGTGCTGGGTCAAGGTATAAAGGGTGGGAATGCCGGAAGTCCCTGAAGTGGAATTGATTCGGATAATTTTCTCTCTTGGGGCGCAGGCTAGGAGGGAATAAGGGTTTCCATATTTTTCCAGGGATTCTTCCTGGGCCCGCCTGTGCTCATCCTTGGTCATCACGGGGATACGCGCAAAATCCTCGAGACTCTGAATGTCCTCTGGTTTTGCTCCGGCCTGCTCCAACTTGCGCTTGTAAAAGGGTGACCGCTCATAGTTGTAAGCGACCTGTCTCTTGAGTCTTTCAAGTTGCAAGGCCCTCAAGGCGTCTCTTGAGAGTGTCTCGATTTCTTCGTTCCAGAGTTTTCTTTCTCTGTTTGCAGCCATGGAAGCCTCCGGTTGGTCATTTGTGATTCGCCGCTCCTCGTGCCTCCGATCTGCAAGCCTGCGGGCTGGAAGCGGCCTGCAGGGAAGGGATGGGCTACCACGCAATAAGCCGGTAGAGCCCCTCTTCTCATCTGCAAATTGATGGAAGAGGTCACTCGCTTTCACATATCTCTAGAAGAATCCCTTCCGTCGTGTGGGGCTCAAAGAAGGCGACCTGACCATGGCTTCCTTCACGCGGGAAGCCTTCCATCACCTTCAGACCCTTGTGCTGACAATCCTTCAGCGCTTTTCGAATATCCTTGACTCGCACAGAGAGATGGTTGATCCCTTTTTCAGGGCCCATCACTTTCTGGCCAAAAGTATCTTCGGTCGTGTATTGGATCAGTTCAATCTCGATGTTCTGGGCGTGGAAATGCGCCACCTTCAGCCCTACTTCCGGTATGTCCTTGATTTTGGCTGGTCTTAAGTTGAAAAGGGTTTCAAAGAGCCGTATGGACTGATCTAGGTTTCCTACGATAATGCCGATATGGTCCACATAGGGTTGGTTCATGGCCTTTTCCCCCTGAGTTTTTCGGTAGCGGTCTCATCCACGGTGAGGGTCTCTTCATCGATCACAACACCGTAGAGATTTCGAGCGCTTTTTATAGAGACGACCTCATTTTTCACATCCTGCAAAATTTTTTCCACCGGCCTCTGGAAAGGATCCCCATAGCCGCCACCGCCCCCTGCTTTTTCATTAAAGACGGTACCGGTGGGGATATTTCTGATAATCTCCTTAGACTTGGCCACCCTCAGGGTGCCGTCGGGATATCTCAGTTCTACCCTGTTGACGGCGCCTTCTTTGCCTCCAAAAAAGCCGAACGCTTTGGCCTCTTCCTCTACACCGTCACCGAAGGCGATGCCGGTGACACTTTCCCCATGGATGACGAACTCGGTTTCCACGCCAAGTCCGCCGCGCCATTTGCCGGCTCCTGCCGAATCGGGAAGGTACTCATGTTTAATGAGAAAATGGGGGTCGTGAATCTCGAACATTTCATAGTCCTGAGCCAGAATACCGCCGGCGCAGTTGATCAGGCCGATATGATCATAACCATCCGCCATCCAAGTTGCTCCGGATCCACCTTTGAGGGCCAGGAAAAGTATGTCCACATAGGAGCGGTTTTTCCTGGGATCCCGACCCGTGATGGTGAAACCTAAGAAGCGATTCCATCCGGCTGTGACCCTTTTGGGGAGAGCCTGCGCCATGGCTTTGAAAATGGCATCCGCGTTGGGGCCTGTAATGCTGTTTCCGAAGGTCGTGGCAGCGGGGAAGCGGGCATTGAGGAAGGAGCCTTCGGGGTTGATGATGTGAATGGGTCTCATGATACCGTCGTTGTGTGGGATATCGGGATTGATGAGCATCAGAAAGGTCAAAAGAACTGCAGATGCAGTCGCCGCGTAAGGCGCATTGACGAAACCTTCCGTCTGAGGCGACGAGCCCGTGAAATCGAAGGTGATTTCGTCGCCTTGGACCGTGACGTGGAGATTAATTTTCATCTCGGAGCCTTCATGGATACCGTCGTAAAAGACGATGCTCTCTCCGTGATAGGTGCCGTCAGGAATGGCGCTGATTTCGCTTCGGACCATTTTTTCCGTCACATCGAAAAGGTATTCCACATGGTCACTGAATTTGACGGCGCCGTACCTTTCCAGCAAAGCCTTGACCCCTCGCTCTCCCACAACGCAGCCACCCATTTCCGCCTTGATGTCCTCTTCCACGATGTCGTAGCGGATGTTGGCAAAGATGAGGTCCCACACATCCTTTCTCAGTTTTCCCCCGTCCACGATTTTTACCGGAGGAATGCGAAGGGCCTCCTGCCAGACCTCCCTGGCTTCAGGGTTGTAGCCCCCGGCCACGGCCCCGCCGATATCGGCCTGATGGCCTTTGCATGCGGCCCAAGCCACAAGTTCTCCTTCATGGAATATGGGCTTGAAGACCGCCACATCCGCATTCTGGTTTCCCCCTGTGAAGACGTCGTTGTGGAGGATCACATCGCCCGGCCGGATGTCGTCGCCGTAATAGTCGACAATGGTCTCGCAGACGGGCTGGATGGCAAAAGCAAGCACAGGAATGTATTCGGTTTGCTCGAGCATTCGGCCCTTTCGATCGTATAGGCCTGTAACAAAATCTCTGGCCTCGTTCAAAATGGGCGAGCGGGTTGTCCTCAAGAGGGTGAGACCCATCTCTTCCGTGATTGATTTAAACCGCCGCTGAAGCACTGAAACCAGGATGGGGTCTGTTTTGTTGCTCATAGGATGCCTCCAATGAATTGCTACCGTTCAAAAGGGCTATCACGGCGAACCAACGCTGCATCGGTGTTGGAGGCCATGACTTTGTGTAGGGCACAAGACGCAAGGCTCACGGCAAATCGATCATCCATCTGAAACCTCCTTACGCCTTACGCCTTTAGCCTTCAGCCTTCTGCAGCCTCCCGACACTCACACCAGCGTCAAGAGGTAACTCCCGTACTCGTCACATTCCACTTCATACCCGGGGGGAACAAAAATGGTCGTGTTGACCTGCTCAATAATGGCAGGGCCTTTGACGGCATTTCCATAGCCCATCTTATCCCCGTCATAAACCTCCACCGGCATGTATTCTCCGGCCGAGGGGATGAAAATAGGTCTCCCACCCTTGAGGCAACCGCTCGGATCCGTGCCCCGGAAAGCATCTTTTCTGAAAGCCGGTTTTTCTGTGACACCCGCAGCCGTCATCCGCAGGTTGACCAACTCCACCTCCCTTCCTTCCTCTTTCAAGGAATACCCGTAAAGCCTGTCATGGTGGCTATGGAAGGCCTGTTTCATGGCTTGCTCGTTGAAAGCCTTGATGTCTTCAGCGGGCACCGGCACATTCACTTCATGGTACTGACCCAGGTATCTCAGATCCATGCTGAAGTGGAAGGTTCTCCTTTCAGGCGGGATGTTCTCCGCCGAAAGTACACGTTCTCCTTCTTGTTCCATGTCCTCGAGGAGCGAGAAGAACTTGGACAAATCCATGGTCTCTTTGGAAAAAAGGCTGTGGTATGTTCTGACAAAATCATGCTTGAGGTCTGAAAGAAGCATTCCGGCGGCACAAAAGATGGAAGACTCTTTAGGGATGAGAATCCTTGGAATCTCCAGTTCGTGGGCAATCATGGCTGCGTGGATCGGTCCGGCACCCCCCGCGCAGACGAGAAGAAATTCCCTCGGATCATAGCCCCGCTGAACAGAGATTTCCCTGATGGCAGAGGCCATATTCACATTCATGATTTGGCACATGCCGGAGGCAGCCTCCACGAGAGACATGCTCAGAGGCTGTGCGATTTTCTCCTGAATGGCCTTCTCCGCTCCGGTATAATCTAGCGGCATTTTGCCACCGGCGAAGTAGTCGGCATTCAGGTAACCAAGGATAAGGTTGGCATCGCTGCATGTGGGCTCTTCACCACCGAGACCATAACAGACAGGCCCTGGGCGCGCCCCGGCGCTCTTGGGTCCCATCCTGAGGAGGCCGCCCTCATCAATCCACGCAATGCTTCCCCCGCCTGCACCAATGGTGTTGATTTCCATCATGGGAAGAGCCAGGGCATATCGACTGACCTTCCCGTCCGTGGTCACGATCGGCGTGGAATCTTTGATGAGGGCCGCGTCAAAACTGGTGCCTCCCATGTCGATGGTGATGAAACTGTCATAACCGTGAAGGGCGGTATAGGCGGTTCCGGCGATGGGAGCTGCCGCAGGCCCGGACAGGAGCGTGCTCGCCGCCAACTCTGCGACCGTTTCAGGCGAGGTGACCCCGCCATTGGACTGCATAATGAGTAAAATCCCTTTGAATCCTTCCCTCATCAATTTGTCGGTCAGTCTTGAGAGGTATTCTTTCAGAACCGGTCCCACCGCGGAATTCAAGACGGTGGTACTCACGCGATCATAGAACCGCACCTGTGGGAGGATTCTTGAAGAGACGGACAGATAGGCTCCGGGGAGTTGGTCCTGAACCCGTTTGGCCGCCGAAAGCTCATTTTCATCATTCCCGTAGGCGTGCATAAAACATATGGCAACAGCTTCAATGCCGTTCTCTTCGAATTTCCTGAGGCCTTCGTCTACGTCCGAGAGGTTAATTGCTTTCAACACCTTACCGGCATAATCCACCCTTTCCTCTACGGGGATTCTGAGGTACCTGGGGACGATGGGTGGGGGCGGAAGGTACTTGTTGTTGTAAAGCTCTTCCCTTATTCCCCTTCTCATTTGAAGGGCGTCCCTGAACCCTTTCGTGGTGAGAAGCCCTGTCTTGGCCACACTGCCTGTGAGCACGGCGTTCGTCGTCACGGTGGTGCCGTGGACGATGATCTCCACGTTCTCTAGAAATGCGTCCAGGTCCAGGCCCTTGGTCTTTGCCATGTCGACGAGCCCATTCATCACGGCGACTGAAGGGTCTTCGGGGGTGGAAAGAATCTTGAATATCCCGGAGTCTCCCGACTCTTCCATCAGAAGAAAGTCGGTAAAGGTGCCTCCAACATCAACGCCGATCTTGAATCTCATTTTTTTCCTCTAAGAACCGATTGTTTAATCATATCATTACTCCATTACTCCATCACTCCATTACTCCTTTATCCGTTAAACACCCCGGAAGCTCCCTCGGGGGGCACCCCAAAGCGGGGTACTCTCAGGGCGCGGATTCTCTAATTCATGAGCCCCGGAAGGTACAGGGCTATCGGGGGAAAAACCATAACCAAAATCATCACAAAGGCATCACACAGTAGAAAGGGCACTCCCGCTTTATAGATTTCTCCCATGGTTGTGTCGGGAGGCGCCACACCCTTCATGACAAAAAGCAAAAGCCCAAAAGGCGGTGTTGTGTTGGCCATTTCCATGTTGATGAGCATGATCAGGGAAAACCAGAGTGTGTCGAAATGAAGGGCATTGACAATGGGCAAGTAGATGGGGATGGCGATCATGACCATGGATAAATTGTCCATGAAGCAGCCAAGAAAGATCAGAAGAACCTGCATGGCGATGAGAACCATAATGGGAGGCAGATCCAGTTCCGTGACGATGCGTATCAGGCCTGCACTCGCCCCCGAAAAGGCCATGATTTGGCTGAATGTCATGGAACCCACGATGATCATGAACATCATGGAAGATATTCTCACCGTGCCGATGATGCTTTTTTTCAGGATGCTCAGGTCCAATCTTCTGTAAGCGGCAGAAAGCAAAATGATGCCCAGGGCCCCGAGAGCCGCTGCTTCAGACGGTGTGGCCACGCCGAGGAATATGAGGCCGATGGCCAGAAAGATGATAAACCCGAGGGGGACGACATGGATCAAGGTCCCCTTCATTTTTGCTTTCAGAGATATGTGGGGCACATCAAAGGGCGGTGCGAGCTGGGGCTGCAGCCAACATCGGATCACCACATAGCCACCGTAACACAAGGCGATAAGGCATCCCGGAAGGATGCCGGCGATCAGCAGACCGCCCACGGAAATCTGATTCAGGGCGGCGAGGAGAATGGCCAGAGCACTGGGCGGAATGAGCATGGAAAGACCGCCGCTGCCCATGACAGGCCCGATGCTCATGGTTTTTTTGTAACCGCGCCGTTGCATGTCCGGCACGAGCATGGATCCCAGCACCGCTGTGGTGGCCAGCGTTGACCCGCTCATTGTGGAAAAGACGGCTCCGCCAATCACGGCCAGAAGGGAAAGCCTACCCGGGATCCTGCCGATCCATTGATCGATCACATCAATAGCTTTGAACCCGAGCTGGGAATGAAACATCACTTCGCCCATAAGGACGAAAAGGGGGACGGGAAGGAGCGCAAATGAGGTGAGGCTTTCCTCCATGTTGAGGATCAGCTGGGTGATGCCGGGCTGTCCGCCGAGAAACAAAAAAGCCCCGATAATATCCACCAGGAGGAAGGATACGGCCACCGGCATCCCGCAGAGCATCAGAATGACCATGGTGCCCAGAAGGAGCATCAATGCCTGCCACCACTCCATAACCTCTCCTGTGCAGAAACCGACGCCGACGGGGACCGTTTTAACTTACTGAATGGAGCATAAAACAGTCGTCATGGTCGGGGAAATGGGTCACGGTGTCATTCCTCTTGTTCCATATCTCACGGGCCGTGCCGTCCCGCCGCCCTGCCCTTGGGGCGGAGGGATCGCAATCTGACGGTGTCAGAGCCTGTTCTCCGCCATGGTATCGGCCCGCGGCCACGGCCGAAACCGTGGCCGCAGAACCTTTGGTGGGTCTATCGTTGCGTATGTTTATCCGTTCCGAGTGATTTGTAATGGCCGTAAGCCTTTCTGATGAACTGGACAGAGAAGAAAAAGCAACCCACTGGAATGACCATGATGACCAGAAACTCCGGTATTTTGAAATGTTCCAGAGTCGGGACCTTTCTTCGATAATAGTCCAGCGTGATATAGGCTCCATAATAAGTAAGGATCAGAAGCACCACAAAGCCCAAGATGGACGTGACCAGGTTTATCAAGGACTGCGCCCTTGGATTGAGCCGATTCAAAAGGATGTCAATCTTGATATGGCTGTCGTCACGGAGCACATAGGCGGCAGCCAAGAAAGGGATATAAAGAAGGATGTATTCACTGAACTGCAGGACGCCGGGTATAGGCCTGTTGAAGAAGTATCGCATCACCACATCCACGCACACAGCGACAAGGGAAAACATCATCAGAAGGCCGGCCACCCAGGCAAACCCCATCATGATACAATCCAAGAGACGACCTGTCCTTGACGATAAGCGCATGTTCCGCTCTTATGGGCTAAGAAGCTCCTTGAGTTTGGGGCCTAGAGTAGGGTTTTGCTTGATCACTTCGTCCCAACCCGCCTCATAGGCCAAATTCACATACCATTTGCTCTGCTCTGGGGAGAACTGGATGAGCTCCATCCCTTTTTGCTGCATTGTCAGGAATTCCTTTTCAGCAATTTCCGCCATAATCTTGCTGTACTTTTTCTCGTTTTCGATCATGCACTCGGACAGGAGCTTCTGAAGATGGGGCGGGAGCTTTTCCCAGGTTTTGAGGTTGATAAGCCCTTCGATATTCATTTGGTATATCCTGGGTTCCAGGATATACTTGCATACCTCAACCCATCCCGCCTGGACGTTTCCCAACACGGACCAGGCATAGCCGTCGATGGTGCCCCTTTCGAGGGCAGTGTAGATGTCAGAACCGGGAAGGGTCACGGTAACGGCTCCGAGTCTTTTGACGAAGGGTTCGTAGGTGGCGGAGACACGAATTTTCTGTCCTTTCAATTCTTGCGGTTGATCTACAGCCTTGTTTGTGAATATTTGAAACCAGACCCCAAACTCGGCCCTGCCAAGATAGTGGATATTGTGTTTATTGAAGAGGTCTACCCGAACGTCGTAGTAGCCTCTTTCTCTCTCTTTCATAGGGTCGAGCCGGGTGAGGTGCGTGTAAGCGGCTCCCGTCACCTCACGACCGTAGTAGGACTCACAGCCGAAGATCATGTCCACCACGCCGTTGCGCAAGGCCTCGAACTGCTTGAAACCGGGAACGGCTTCTGGACCTCCGGTGTAGACGATTTCCAGCTCTCCCTTGGCTTTGGTGTTTACATCTTCAATGAAAGCCATCCAGGCGGTCATATTGGTGTCGCCTTTCGGCAAAAAAGTGACCATTTTGAGCTTGATAGGATCCTTGGCATAAGCGGGCGCTAAAGCCAAGGCGAAACCCAGAACCAGGATTAACGCGAAGATAATCTTTTTCATTATCCACCTCCTTCTAAAGGGTTAAGAAACGGTTTGACAAATGAAGCCATCGTGAAATCAACGCGCTGCTATCACCCCCTCTCTAAGCAAATTGGACAAGGAGACTTCAGACCGCTAAGGGGCCCTTTTTTGGAGCCGCCATGACTGAACAAAAGAGCGCCTCTCTCATGCCATTGGACCCTTTCCCTATAGGCTGATCCAACCGAGCTCTTTTTTGACGGGACATTGGGATAGAATACGCTGCATGTCTTTCAAGTGCTCGATCATGGCCTGCATCGCCGCTTCAGGGTCCTTTTTTTCGACTTTCTCTGCTATGTTTGTGTGGTGAAGGAGGATGCTTTTCTTATGTTCTTTTTTCCAGTTTACGTCGTAAACGAATCGGAAAAGGATGTCGATCAAAGCAGCTTGGAAGACACTTAAAAGGGGGTTCTTGGCTGCATCGGCCAGGGCTCTGTGGAAATTTTCATCGGAACTCTGGAATTTCATCTTCACCTTGAAGAAGTGCTCCAATTCTCTGATCGTCGCCCAAATGTTTCTGATATCTTCATCCGTAGCATTTTCGGCAGCGTTATAAGCGACTTGGGGCTCGATGATGCCGCGGACTTCGATGACGTGGTGGATGCTGATGTTCTTCCACTGTATAATGTCCCGCAACAGCTCGGAGACCTCTGCCGCTCCGATGTCCTGTGCGACGAAGGTTCCGCCGCCTGTTCCCTTCTTGATGTGCACAAGACCGGCATTCTGAAGTGTTAGAATGGCTGATCGGATGGTTACCCTGCTTGTGTGAAAAATTTCCGCGAGTTCTCGCTCGGCAGGCAACTTGTCTCCGGGTTGAATCCTCTTTTCAAAAATGGCATGCTTGAGTTGTTGTGCGATTTTTTCGTGCGCCCGTTTACCGTCTGCCACAGGCCTGAAGTCCAAGAAAGATGAGTTTTTTGCAAGGACTTTGCTGCGCATGTTTCTCTCAGAACTTACGTGTTCAAGGCTTAAAGGATTCCGCCATGCCCTCGTTTTTCCAAATGACCCTGGCTCTATCGTTTCTGTCCCTCAGCTGAATGGCTCTCGAAGGGCATATGCCCACGCAGAATCCGCAACTCCAGCACCGATCCTCATCAATAAGCACCCGTGATTCTTTTTCGGATATTTCGATAGCGCCGTATATACAGCTCCCTTTGCAGCTCCCACAGAGATTGCACTTTCCTTCGTCAATGACCGGAACGTAGGGACAATCGGGGGGCATTGTGAAGGGGTAGGCTTCCTTGGATCGCAAGCTCCCGGAATCCTTTATGATGGGAAGGACCTTTCCAGTGAATTCCTTCACAGCGCCGTAGCCCTTTCTTGCCATCCAAAGGGTGATGCCTTCATAGATGTCATCCAAAACCCGCGGCCCTTGAAAATAGAGGGCTGATCCGACACCCACGAGTAAGCACCCGCAGAGCAGGTACTGTAAAGCGTCGGTCGCGTCATAGATGCCCCCCACGCCGATTAGGGAGAGATCGGTCGCTTTTTTGATTCTCACGACCCTTCCAAGAGAATAGGGCAGAAAAGCTCTGCCCATAATGAACCCGCCAATGGCGGGTGCGCCGAAGGGTTGCTCCTTTTCCACATCGATGAAAATTCCGCTGGGCGCATTGTGGGCTGTGACAAAGTCCAAACCCGCGCTGCGCCATGCCTTTGCCAATTTTTCCAGAGGCTCGAGGGTTGGGCTGAGTTTCAAGCCAACGGGGATGGCTACGCTTTCCTTTACCCGGGCAATGATTTGACTCGATGCATCAAGACCCTTTGCGAAGACCCTCACCGCAGAAGGAGACGAAAAATTAAGCTCCAACAGATCCGCCCCTGCAGCTTCGAAGGCTTTTGCGCGCTTCACCCAAAGGGACACGTCTGAAGGGTCCTCGAAATAACTCACAACAAGCCTGACCGATAAATCATGACAGGTGCTTGCCATAAGGGGAATCTGCTCAATCACGTGGTCCATTTCTTCAACATGGGGTGCCGCGAGGGAGTATAGGCATTTCCCGTTACGGTAGGCTTTTCCGAAAGCGCTCAGGGGAAACTGATAAGGCCGAACCCGAACTCTGTTCTCTGGACGGGTTGTAACCGTCTTTGTAACAATTCCCCCGATATTTCTCTGGGTCAGCTGTTCTAACAAGGGCAGGCTGGATGCACACTCAGAAGAGGAGACCAGAATGGGACTCTTGAAGGTCACGCCGGCAATCTGGACGGATGTAGTCAGGTCGTTCAACATGACATTTATTCAGAAGGATGGTTTTCGTCTAACGCCGGGCCAAAGACGGTGTCCGAAAACTCCCGGATCACGGCCAACTCGTCAAGTCATCAAGAGAAAGGAAAAAGCGGGCTAACCTTAGACCAACCGGGTGTGTTTTGTCAATAGGTTAGAGGTGTTTCGCATAAGGAAAATACGGCTCTGATGGGGGGCTCCGTATGTTGTGGAGAAAAACGAATGGGCAGTGCTCGGGGGGGAGCGGGGCTTGAGTCTTGCTTTCCGTAAATTTATTTGGTTTTCTCTTCATCATGCTGTACCGTAAAAGAGGAATCCTGAGGAAGGAGGAGGAACTGTGGGAGCAAAGAGCACAGTCGTTGCATTGACCACGATCGGGTTACTCATGTTGGGAGGGATGGGCTTATCGGACGCGCGGGCAATGGACGCTTTGGAGGTCACGGTCAGCATTGTTCCCCAGCAGTATTTCGTGGAAAGGATAGGGGGGGATTTGGCGAAGGTGTCCGTCATGGTCCTTCCCGGGGCCAGCCCGGCGGTTTACGAACCAAAACCCCAGCAGATGGTGGCATTGACGAAATCCAGGCTTTACTTTGCCATTGGGGCTCCATTTGAGCGGGTTTGGTTAAAGAAGTTTGCAAAGATCAATTCCTCAATGAGGATCGTCAATACGGGGGAGGGGATAGAAAAAATGCCCATGAAAGGGCTTCACCACGAGGCTGGTGAAAGGCATGACACGGGCATCATGGACCCACACGTGTGGCTCTCTCCGCCCCTGGTCATGATACAGGCCCGCAACATTTTGGATGCGCTCACGAGAGCAGACCCGGTTCACAGGCAAGACTATGCGGAAAACTACAAATCCTTCATCATGGATCTCGTGGATCTTGACCTTGAAATCAGAGCGATCTTCCACGACGCGCCGGAAGGCCATAAATTCATGGTCTACCATCCGTCATGGGGGTATTTTGCCAAGACCTACGGCCTAACCCAGATACCTATTGAGATGGAAGGCAAGGAACCGACCCCAAAAGTACTGGAAAACCTGATTCAGTATGCCAGAAAAGAGGGGGTAAAGGCCGTCTTCGTGCAGCCTCAGTTTTCCAGCAAGAGCGCGAAAATCATAGCAGATGCGCTCAACGCCGATGTGACAGTCGCCGATCCCCTGGCGCGTCATTGGAAGGAAAATCTCCTGAAGGTGGCGGAAGTATTTAGAATTGCTCGATGAGAATTCTTATGACAGGTTCCATCTTGACCACCCTTGGCTCACGCCCATGTGCAATGGGCTGAGCGCATTCTAGCCTTTCAATATCAATTTTCGAACCAAACCTTATTATCGCGGGCTTCTGTTTGCTGAACAGTGACGACCTCGCACTCGGGAAAAACAGCCCGTATCAGTGCCAGAAGGCCTTTATCACCGTCCGCCTCGTCTCTGACAACCACAATTTTTTCCAACATCCAACTCCCTTTCTTCTGAAAATTTCACGACCAAGGCGCGATGAAGTGTCGGGCAGATGGAGAATCATGGAAGGGGGAGGCTATTCGGACAGGGAGTTTTGTGGAGGGGTCAAGGAGCCTCCCCCTTTCCATGGCATGGGCGTCACAAACATTTCCTAAAAAGCCCATACACCAATCTGGGAACGCAATGGGTATGCCAAAAGATCCGCCTGGGTGAAGCAGGAGAAAGTGGTTGATAACAGAAAGCAATCGTAAGAACCGGTTCATAAGACATCCCTTGTAGAGGTCCGCCAGGTGTCAGCAATTTTTACACAGTGTAAAGGGGCGGGCTTGTGAGCATAAGCAGGCTTTTTTTTGCAGGAGCCGGGACGCCCACGGCGATCGGTTTGCAAGCAACAAAGAAAAGGGAAAGAAGCCGCAGGGCGGAAATCTCGGCATAGAGGGCGCGACGCTTTACACTGTGTAAAAATCCCGGTGACAGCGAGGTGTTCGGAGGCGAGAACAAAAAAAGAAAACACAAACTATTAAATCATAATATCAATTACTTATACAGAATATGGCCAAGCCGCAGGTCTGGCACATCCATTGCTAATAATAAGGAGGGGTCATATGCTTGGGATGAGGTGCGGTAAACCCGCCGAGCTCAAATGGCTCGTGGGGCCAAGAGGGTCATTTGGAACAGGTGCTTTTCATTGCGGTTGGGGCGCTGGGATTTCTCTTCGCCTTTGTCAATGGATTCCATGACGGCGGCAATGTGATTGCAGCCAGCGTGCTGTCGAGGTCCCTGAAGGCTCGAACCGCTTTGTGGTTTACCTGTGTGGCGGAGTTCCTCGGTCCACTCCTTGTGGGGACCGCGGTGGCGACAACCATAGGCAGGGAGATTATCGACCCCTCATGTCTCGTCCCGGACAAGGGACTGGCCCCGACGCTTTTCCTTCTGTCAGGAGTCGTGAGCGCGCTCACTTGGAGCCTCTTGATGTGGTGGGTGGGTCTGGCGCCCGTTTCTTCTCATTCGCTCATTGGAGGTCTTGTCGGCGGTGCTTTGGCTGCCTTTGGGCTGGATAGTGTGCACTGGTCTCAACTGCTGGTGAAAGTCCTGCTCATTCTCTTGATCTCTCCGGCTGTGGGGATGCTTCTAGGTTTGGCTGTTTCCGGCCCTCCTGCCGGAGGCAGGGACGGGAACAAGAGGACAGGCCCAAAGGGGGTGCACATTGCGAGCCTGATTTTCTTGGGAGCAAGCCATGGTACGAACAACGCCCAAAAGGCGATGGCGGTCATCGCCATGATGCTCATGGCCTCTGGATCCACTGCCACCTTCAAGATACCGGGATGGGTGGTTTTGGGATGTGCTCTCGCGCTGGCGGCGGGGGTCTTCGTGGGGGGATGGAAAATCGCCGGAATTCGAAGCAACAGGGTTTTTAGAATTGAACCGTTTCACGCCCTGACCTCTCAGGTTGCGACGGGCGCTGTGGTTCTCGGTGCGAGCCTTCTCGGGGGACCTGTCAGCGCCAATCAGATCATAAAATCAACAATCCTTGGTGCAGGAGCCGGAGACCACCTCAAAAGGATGCATCGCATTTTGGTCAAGGACATCGCCATGGCGTGGCTGATTAGTGCTCCTGCCTCCGCCTTGTTGGCAGCGGTCATTTTCTGGTGTATTTCCGGTGCCCTGGGGGAGGGCATGGGGCGCTTCGGTGAACTGATGAAGGTATTCGGGCAATAGGGGGGCAAGGCGGTCTCTTGCGTCCTTTCTAGAACGGATGGAAAGGGTTGAAGGGCAGCGCATAGGCAAAAAGGAGGATAGGCCATGTTAGTTGAGAACTGGATGAACAGAAACGTCATTACCATCGACGCCAAGGAATCCATGCTGGACGCGATGAAAATCATCAAGGAACACCATATTCGAATGCTTCCGGTCATGGACCAAGGGAAGTTGGTGGGAGTCGTTACGGATCGGGATTTGAAGAGGGCATCACCCTCGGATGCAACCACCCTTGAGGTCCATGAGCTCCTCTACCTCACGGCCAACATCAAGGTGGAAGAAATCATGACCAAGGACCCGATCACCGTTCCCTTTGACTATACGGTCGAAGAGGCCGCGGAGATCCTTTTGAGAAACAAGATTTCGGGTGTTCCCGTGGTCGGCCGAGACGGCGGTATTGTCGGGACGATTACCCAGACGGACATCTTTCGCGTATTGATTTCTTTGACCGGTGTGGGATCGCGGGGAATACAAATAGGCTTCGTGCTGGAAGACCGACCGGGGTCGATCAAAGAGGTGGCGGACATTATCCGGAAGTACGGCGGTCGTATGGTCAGCATATTGACCTCCTATGAGCGCGCACCGGAAAACCACCGCCATGTTTACATCCGCTTTTTCAACGTGGACCGAGAAAAGCTTTCTGAACTCAAACAAGAGCTGAAGCAAGCGCTCAAGGGTGCAACCCAAGTGCTTTACCTGGTGGATCACAGGGAGAACAAGCGGGAGATCTACGTTGGCTGATTTGTGGGGGTGCCTTCTTGCGAGGCATTCACAGCACAGGATGACGCGAGGTGCTTTTTTTGCAGGGCGTGACTCAGTCCTACGATTCATAAATTCACTGCTTGGGAATCGAAGCACTCAGGAGTAGACCTCGTCGATTCTGGGGAGCGGGTCTTTTACAGTTTGTAAAGGAACTCGACACTTGGCTTGGCGCGCTCGCGCAGCGGCTGTCCTCTTGACTTGTATAATTTGTCCTGCATCCGGTGAGTTAGCGAATTTTATTCGCACGGCCTACCATGGCATGGACCTTGCCTCTCAGGATCATAACGACCGTGAAAGGGGCATTCCTTGAGGAGAGGTTTTACTATCTTAATCGCGGATCGAAATCCCCGTGTTCGAGATTTCCTGAAGCGCGAGATGATATTGGAGGGTTACCGTGTGCGGCTGGCAAGAAATGGCCGTGAAGTCTTGCAGAGCGTCCTCAGCGGCGAGCCCCTCGACCTCCTGATCCTTGACTTGGACCTTCCGGACGCTGGGCAAATGTCCATATTGGAGGAGGTCCAAAAGCGCATTCCCACCGTGCCGGTGGTGGTTCATACCTTTCTGTCGGAATATCTCAATCATCCGCCGATCCTGAGTAATGTTGCTTTTGTTGAAAAAGAAGGGACCAATATCGACAGCCTCAAGAATGTGGTCCTCAAGGTTCTTCGCCAGTCCTATCCCAGGCGGGCCCTACCCGCAAGTTAGCAGAAATTGTCCTTGGCAAATGAGGATTGGTAGGTTATAGATAGGCCGAACCGTTTCAGGGTTCAAATCAGCCCGCCACGGTTCGTCCCGGATGCGGACGAGCAGGTTCGAATTGCAGCCCCATATGAAAGAAGATAACCACAGAGACGGTCGGTACTACCGGTCTTTGACCAGGAACATTGTGTTGATTGTCATTGTTGTGTCATTCACACCCATGATCCTGATCAGTGGGATCGGGCTGTACCAATTCCAGACGTCCTATCGAGAGAAAATATACGCCCATCTCGAGGAATTGGTCGAGAAACACAGACAGAACATAGATACGTTCCTCAGCGAGAAACAGTATGACATTCGCTACCTGGCCAGGACTTTCAGTTACGAGGAACTGAGTGACGAGTCCTTTTTGCTGGATCGGCTCGTCACGTTGCAGCAAGAGTACGGTCCCGTCTTTGTGGATCTCGGCGTTGTGAATGAGCGGGGTGTCCAGACAGCTTACTCGGGTCCGTTCAAGCTGGGACGGGCCCTTTACTCTGAAGCGGAATGGTTCAAAAAAGCGATCCAGAAAGATCATTTCATCAGCGACGTTTTTCTGGGGCTTCGCGGTCTGCCACATTTTATCGTGGCCGTAAGGGACAACTACAAAGGTCAGACGTGGCTCCTGCGAGCGACTATTGACTTTGTGGCATTCAATGATCTGGTGGAAAACATCCGAATCGGTGAGACCGGCTTTGCTTTCATTGTGAACAAAAAGGGGGAATACCAGACAAAACCTTTTCTGGACATTGCAGGGAGCAGGGAGGTGATCGCCGATTTCTTGGCCCATGAAAAACGGCTCGGCGAAAACGTCCAAATCGTTGAAAAAGCAGACAGCTCGGGAAAGAAGAATCTCTATGTGGCCGCTTTCCTGAAAGACGGCGACTGGTTATTGGTGTACCAGCAGGATGCATCCGATGCCTTCTCTGACCTTCAGAGGGCGTTTGAACTGACGGTGATCATTATCTTGGTCGGAGGGTTGTGTATCCTCACCATGGCATTTGTTCTATCCAGAAGGGTGGTCAAACGGATTGCCCGGGCGGATCAGGAAAAAAACATGATGGATGAGCAGATCATCGAGACGGGCAAATTGGCATCCCTCGGCGAAATGGCGGCAGGCATTGCCCACGAAATCAACAACCCCGTGGCGATTATGGTGGAAGAGGCGGGCTGGATAGAAGACTTGCTTGAAGAGGAGGAATTCCAGAAGAGCAAAAACCTGGAGGAATTCCGGAGAGCTTTGGGTCAGATCAACACCCAGGGAAAACGGTGCAAGGAGATAACCTACAAGTTGCTGAGTTTCGCAAGGAAAACGGATTCCAGGGTTCAGGAGGTGCAGATTAACAAGCTCCTGGAAGAAATCGTCACGCTCCTGGCCCAGAGGGCGAAATACACGAACGTGGTTGTCAACACACAGTTTCAGTGGGGGTTGCCCCCGATTCGTGTGTCCCAGTCAGAACTTCAGCAGGTATTCCTCAACCTCATGAACAATTCCCTGGATGCGATGGAAAAGCAGGGTGGGACAATAGACATCGTGAGCCGATTACAGGGTGAGGCCATTGTGGTCGAGGTCACGGATAGCGGTCCTGGAATTCCGAGCGCCAATTTGAGCCGCATATTTGACCCTTTCTTCACAACCAAGCCGGTGGGAAAGGGTACGGGGTTGGGCTTGTCCATTTGTTATGGTATTATCAAGAAGTTGGGCGGCGACATCGAGGTGGAGAGCCAAGTTGGGGAGGGAACGACCTTTCGGGTCCGCATCCCTCTCGGCCCGAAGCAGGAGAGAGAAGAAAAGACCTCGGCTTGAGATCTTGTTTTTCGGCGGACGAGGTGCGGAACAGTCTGGGAAAGCACCGATCCTAGACGCACGAAGCCTTCACTTTCTGCGACGAGGCGCCACTCTCACGAGGGATGGGAGGGCAAAGGGCGAGAGGAGGGGGCGGTTCGCTTTTGGGGGAGACCATGTCGGTAAAGAAAAATGCCTCCCAGAACCACGGTGAAAAGGACAAGCGGATAAAGCTTCTTCTTGTGGATGATGAGGAAGGGTACGTGAATGTTCTTTCCAACAGGATGTCCAAGAGAAATATCGACGTGACCAAAGCCTTGAGCGGTACGGCAGGGATTCAGGCGCTTCGCAAAGCAGACTTCGATGTGGCTATTCTGGACCTGAAGATGGAAGACATGAACGGAATTGAGGTGCTCAAAATATTCAAGAAAATGGTGCCCGAAATGCCCGTGATCATGCTCACAGGTCATGGTTCGGAGGAGGCGGCCAGAGACGGGATCGCATACGGGGCTCATGATTATCTCATAAAGCCCTGTGATTTTGCAGAGCTCATTGAGAAGATCAGGGAAGCTGTGGGATCAGGGAGGTGATGCGGTTGGAGAACTTCAATGTGCTCCTTGTGGATGATGAGACGGAATTCTTGGACACCTTGGTCAAGCGCATCAAGAAGCGCGATGTGAATGTAACCGGGGTTGAGAGCGGGGAAAAAGCCCTGGCGTTTTTGAGTGAACATGCTGTGGATGTGGTGGTGCTGGATGTGCGAATGCCGGGAATGGACGGCATTGAAACCCTTCGAGAACTCAAGAAGCGGCACCCTCTTGTTGAAGTGATCCTACTGACGGGGCATGCCAGCTTGGAGGTGGCCATAGAGGGGATGGAGCTCGGCGCCTTCGACTACTTGATGAAACCCATAGATATTGACGAGCTTCTGTATAAACTTGAAGACGCGAACAAGAAGCGATCCATTCAGGTGGAAAAAATCCGAGCTATGAAGGAGGTTAGCGGAGCATAGACTCAATCGTTATAAATCCGCTGGTTCTACCGCTGAGGATTGAAAAGGTTCTGCCGTTACGTGCGAGATGAGAACGAGCCCCAAAGTCCGAAATCCGGATTTAGAGGCGATTCGACGGAAAGGAGCTGGATGGGTATGAATTTCTTCAGACAGTGGGGCAGGTTTATGATGATGGGCGCGCAAGCCCATGCGAGGTGGGAGATCAACATCTCCAATACCATACTTCGTGATAAAAAACGCATGGTCATTCTCGGCCTGCTCATGATTCCGATTGTATTGGGAGGCATTGCATTTGCAGATCAACTCGCCGACAGCGTCCCCGAGGTTTTGGGAGGCAAGAAGGCCTACAGCCCGGCCTTTTATTCCACCGGCATCTTTGTGGCCTCCATCCTCATCGGATTGATTGCAGGCCTGATCACAGGGTGCATCGGGGCAGGTGGCGGGTTCGTCATTGCCCCGGCACTGATGAGCGCCGGCATCAAGGGGATTTTGGCTGTGGGGACCGATCTTTTTCACATCTTCGCCAAGGCGATCATGGGGAGCGTGATCCACAGGAAGTTGGGAAACGTGTCCGTGGCATTGGCTGTGGTCTTTCTCGTCGGTGCAATCATCGGCGCAACCGCAGGTGGGTTGATTAACCGGGCGCTCTATGAAATCAACCCGGTACTGAGTGATGCTTTCATAACGACGATATACGCCCTGATGCTCGGTTTCCTGGGTTTCTATGCCTTGACGGATTTTCTCAGGGCAAGACGGATCAAAAAGGAGAAGGACTTCCACGGGGCAGGCGCTGGTGCGCCCTCCGGAAAAGATGAAGGCGCAGAAATGGGCAACCTTCCTAAGAGGCTTCAAGCCGTTAAGGTGCCTCCCCTTATCCAGTTCGACCATGATTTCATTCCCGGTGGCAGGCGTATATCCTGGATATTCCTGGTTCTCAGCGGCGCCCTTGTGGGGTTGACAGCCGGAATCATGGGGGTCGGTGGGGGGTTTTTGACCTTTCCTATATTCGTGTACGTATTGGGCGTTTCTTCCATGACTACGGTGGGAACGGACATTTTTCAGATCATCTTCACCGCCGGGTATGCAGCCATCAGCCAGTACGCCATCTTCGGCTTCATCTTTTACACACTGGCCATGGGCATGCTCCTGGGTTCGCTGGTCGGGATCCAGATTGGTGCGATGGTGACCAAAGTGGTCAAGGGGATCACCATACGCGGCTTCTATGCCATGGCTGTTTTGGCCGGTTTTGTGAACCGGATTTTTGCCTTGCCTGGGAAGTTGGGGGCAATGGACGTGATCCCTATATCCAAACAGACGGGTACCGTCCTGGAATACATAGGGATTGTAGCGTTCTTTCTCGTGGTCGGTGGATTCGGACTGTGGGTGATCGGGACCTTCCTCAAAAATCTTGGGGTCCTTAAAGGCGTGGAGGTCTAGACATGATTGCGCGAAAGAAGGAGTTTTTCAGCGGCGTGTTTTTGATGATCGTTTTTGTAGTTGTACTCATTCTTTTCTTCCTTCCCCTGTATGGTGGAATGAACGGTCTCAATTATCTCGACAATCTCTATAACTCCATCTCCAAAGGGTCTGCTTATTATATCCCGAAAGTCAAAAAAGAAAGCGAGAGTTTTAAGGGCGACCTCGTGACTGTGGCCTTGAAGATGGGAGATGAAAAAACGGCGGAGCAGACTGCCCTGTTGCTCAGAGGTGCCGGCGCGGAAGCGCTGGTGTCGGGCTCCAGCGTAAAGCTGAGCGGAGACTTGGGGGGGATCCTGGAAAGCGCTCTGGACGATGCGGATGCCATGTATCACAATGAAGGGGAGAAGGTTCGGAACCGATACGGCTATGAGGAAAGACGGGCCCTTTACAACTGGTGGCAGGCCTTCCACGAGATGGACAAGGACCTAAAGAAGCAGAAGAAGTTCAAAGAGGCGGCCATGGTCTCTGTCGTGGTGAAGAAGGCCATCGAGTCATCTTACAATTACTATCAAATCGAGCCGCAGAGGATCGGCGACAAGTTTGGCATGGTCATTTTCTCTTTGGTGTTCTATGTGGTCTACACCCTGTGGTACGGCTTCGCCATTCTCTTCATGTTCGAAGGCTGGGGTCTTCAACTTGGCCATTAAGGGATGGTCGCGGTATTTTTCCGAAGGGGCTAAAGGTTGATGGTTTCTGAGAGGACCTTTGGCCTCTTTGCGTTTTTGGTATATTTTAACATGAGGGCGTCTCTCGTGAGGGATCAGCGAGAGGTGGGATTGGATCTTGGCGGGGAAGGCCAAGGTAAGAGCTCATGGGACGGGTTCTAGATTTTGTAAAAGCATGGTTCTCGAGAAGGCCGGGTGAGGGGGCGTATAGCGCAGAGGAACTCCGCGTCGCTTTCAAGGGCCGCTACCATCAGTTCAAGCTCCTTCTGAATGCCAACAACAAGGCGCTCGAGATCATGGCGGAAATGGAGGAGGCCCTGAAAGGGTCCTGGCCTTTCGGGATGACCTTTGTGCGATCCCGTTGTACCCGTGTCTCTACCAGTGTGTTTCAGATTACCAAGAACCTGAACGAGCTGGCACCGGGCAAGTACGAAGTCCTTTACGACCGTTTCAAGGACATTCAGATAAAGATCAACCCCTATATTCGACCGAGAAGTGTGACCCAGGAAGGCCCCATGGTCATACCCCTGGAAGAGGTTGACAAAAGCATGGCGGACCAGGTGGGAAGCAAGCTGGCGAACCTCGGAGAAATTGGAAAACGGACCGGTCTAAAGGTTCCCAGGGGATTCGCGATCACCGCCCGAGGTTATGCCCGATTCTTGAAACAGAGCGATCTTCAGGCGGAGATCGATCGCCGCATTCAGTCTGCAGATATGGAAGAGATGGATGAGCTCTACCGTCTCAGCGCGTCGGTACAACAGTTGATCATCAGCGCGCCGCTTCCACCCGATCTTGAAGAAGCGATCCTGGAGCATTTCCGGCTTCTCGAAAAAGAGGTGGGTACAGGAGCCCGGGTGGCGGTGCGGAGCAGTGCTTTGGGAGAGGATCTTCCAGGGACCTCTTTTGCAGGCCAGTACCGATCAGAGCTCAATGTGAGCGGCGACTATCTTCTCGCGGCCTACAAGGAAGTTGTGGCAAGTAAATACAGCCTCCCGGCCATGACATACCGACTGAACCGCGGCATACGGGATGAGGATGTGGCCATGTGTGTGGGCTGCGTGCACATGGTGGATGCGGTTTCCGGCGGGGTGATGTACTCAAGAAATCCCGTGAACATCCGAGACGACGCTGTTGTCATCAACGCGGTTTGGGGCTTACCCAAGTCTGTGGTGGACGGCAGTGCCACAGCCGACCTTTTCGTCATTTCCAGGGGGGATCCTATGGTTATTCGCCGGAAGGATATTCCGTTTAAAGAGCAAAAATTCGTCTGCTATCCCGAAGAAGGTGTCTGCCGCCTGGACTTGACCGGTGACGTGGGTGGATTGGCCTCACTGACAGATGATCAGGCTCTGGTGCTTGCTCGGTTGGGTGTGCGCCTCGAAGCCTATTACCAAACCCCTCAGGATATTGAATGGGCCATAGACGAGGATGGCAACATCACCGTGTTGCAGTGTCGGCCCATGCAGCAAAGAGGTGAGGGCCGGGAGAGAGAGAAGGCTGAGGCCGATGAGCGGGAAATGGGAAAGGTGATTCTCAGAGGGGGGAACACCGCAAGCCCTGGGGTCGCAGCGGGGCCGGTCTTTATTGTGAAAAAAGACATGGATGCCTTGCAGTTTCCGAAAGGCGCCGTCCTGGTCACAGCCCAGTCTCTTCCCCGCTGGGCCACGCTTTTGAATCGTGCGGCTGCGGTTGTGACCGGGCAAGGAAGTATTGCCGGGCATTTGGCCAATGTATCGAGAGAGTTCGGCGTTCCTGCTATTTTCGGCCTCAAGGAGGGGATAGATCACCTCGAACCAGGGCAGGTGGTTACGGTGGATGCCGACAGTCTCCGAATCTATGAAGGCCCTGTGGAAGAACTCCTGAAAAAGCAGGAAGCGCCGACTGCCCTCATGGCCGGAAGTCCTGTTTTTGAAGCCCTGGAGGGCGCGGCGGCCCATATCATTCCCCTCACGCTTCTGGACCCGGATGCACCGTCCTTCAAGGCTGAAAACAGTAAGACCTTTCACGACATCACCCGGTTTTGTCATGAGAAAGCGGTCCACGAAATGTTCCAGTTCGGGAAAGAGCACCATTTTCCCGAGCGTTCCAGCAAGCAGTTGGTCTGCGATGTGCCCATGCAGTGGTGGGTGCTGAACCTGGATGACGGCTTCCGCGAGGAGGTGGAAGGGAAATACGTCAGACTGGACAATATCATATCCATTCCGATGCTGGCCATTTGGAAGGGTATCACCGCCATGCCCTGGGAGGGCCCGCCGCCGGTGGACGGAAAAGGATTCATGTCCGTTATGTTCGAAGCGACGCGCAACACGGCGCTTGTCCCCGGCATGCGTTCCCAGTACGGCAATCGCAACTATTTCATGATCTCCAAAAACTACTGCAGCCTCAACTCCAGGCTGGGCTTTCATTTCTCCACCATCGAGACCCTGGTAAGCGAAAGAGCCACGGAGAATTATGTCACGTTTCAGTTCAAGGGCGGGGCCGCTGATTTTGACAGGAGATACAAAAGGGTGGTTTTCATCAAAGCGCTCGTTGAAGAGTACGGTTTCCGAACGGAGGTCAAAGAAGACACTCTTTTTGCCCGCATAGAAGACCAGGAACTGGATTACATGAAAAGCCGTTTGAAAATACTGGGTTTTTTGACCATTCATACCAGACAGCTCGACATGATCATGTCTAACCCGGCCTCCTACAATCACTACTGGTCGAAGATCAATGAGGACCTTCGCGAAAAGGTGCTTGAGCAGTAGCTGTCGAAAAAAACCCTTCACGGCCTTCTTGTGTGGTCAGTGGCTTTCCCCTGTAATCACTCGTACTCATTTGCGGGAACACCCACATCTCTTCTCTTTTCAGAAACGAGGACCGAGAGGCATTCGTACAGGTGAATTGGGGGCAGTCATGAACGCCTGAGGACCTGTTGGGATTCTGTGGGAGAGCACCCTGATGGCGCTATAACAACAACTTTTACAAACTGTAAAAGATGCTGACAGGGCGTGCTCACAGGGGCCGGCATCAAACGGGCCTAGTTACGATAAAAGGGCTAGATATCAACAGGTTATGTTAGTCGTACCCTTTTGTTCCTTTGGCACAGAGCTTGCCATAAATAGAAAGAGTACCCGTCTCAATTCTTCTTCTCAAATAAAGGAACCAAAGAGGGCCGGTATTTTCAGTGAGCCGGCCCGATTAAAGGAGGGTTTTTATGGTTCATCAATCTGCCGTTGGGCCGACGAGCGGATCGAGCTTCTGGACGAGCAGACCCGGATATAAGCCGGTTCTGTTGCTCATCGCTTTGATTTGTTTCGTTGGACTTGTCGTTGTTCCTGTTCCCCAGAGTATGATCGACCTCATGAGCAAAGAAAACCCTCCTGGGTACTCCCTGAGCCCCGGCACCAAGACCGTCACGGACAATGTGAACAAAAAGCTAAACCCCGGAGCCTTCCAACCATCAGCAAAGGCAAGTGACGACGAGGCCGCTCACAGAACAGGCCGCTTGTTCACGACAGAAGAAACTGCGAAGAGGGCAAAGGTGATGCTGGCCATCTTCGCCTTGGCTGTTTTTCTTTGGGGAACGGAGGCCCTGCCCCTGGGTGGCACCGATATCTTGGTGGGCGTCATGCTCTATCTCTTTCATATTCTGCCCATCGAGGAGATCTCAAAAGCCTACATGCAAGATGCGGTCTTTTTTATTTTCGGCATCCTTGTTGTGGCTGTAGGCGTGTCCAAAACAGGCCTGGACAAACGGATCGGACTCATACTCCTGAGCCGCATCAAGAGTGCCAAAGCCTTCGCATTTTTATTCCTGCCTATTTTGGGCATGTCCGCAAGTTTTTTGTCTGAACATGCCCTCGTCGCCCTTCTTATTCCTGTTCTCATGGGCATTTACAAGGTGACATGCAGGATGTACGGGGTGGAAAAGGACAGGGCCCTTGCCGTTTTCCTCCTCCTCGGCGTTTGCTTTGCCGCCAACCACGGCGGTCCGGGTTCTCCTGCGGCAGGAGGCCGCAACGCCATAATGATCGGCTATTTCATGGAATACGGCAGCATGATCTCCTTTTTGAACTGGATGAAATACGGCATGCCCTTTGTGCCGCTCATGGGCGCTGTTATCGGTGCCTACATGTATATTCGCTTCAAACCGAGATTCCTGGTGAAAAATATCAACCCGAGCGAGATCGTAAAGGCGGAAGTGGCCAGGATGCCCAAGTTCGGGGGTAAAGAGGCGATGATGGCGGTCATCCTTGTGGTTCTGGTTGCCGCGTGGATTATACTTGGAGAGCACTCGGGGCTGGGCGGGCCGACACTCTATGCGGTGATGGCCATGTTTTTGTGCAGGATCATTACCTGGGATGACATTCAGGAAGGGGTTGCCCTGGATGTGGTGGGTCTTTACGCGGCGGCGTGTGCCATGGGGGTGGGGCTGAAATTTACGGGAGGCGCCCTTTGGTTGGCCAACACCTTTGTCGCTGCCCTGCCTGATTTCTTGGCCAAAGGAGACATGCTGGCCATTGGGGTGAGTGTGCTCACAGGCACCATGACCAATTTCATGAGCGACGGGGCGACAGTGGCCGCTTTAGGCCCCATCGTGCTGCCCATGGCCACTCTCGCCGATGTGCACGTATGGAAGCTCGGTTTGGCCTGTGCTTTCTCCTCTTCCTTTGCGAATTTCTTGGTTGTGGGGACCCCCAATAACGCTATAGCATTCGGGATGGGACGGGACCCCGAAACGGGCGAGCGGTTGTTGGACGTGTTCGATTTTGTGAAGTATGGACTGCCCGTAACCATTCTGGCCTGGCTGGTGCTCTGGTTCTGGGCCATCTTGGGTTACTGGCGCTTCTTGTCCTGGCCGGCAGTGGGGTAAGCCCATATTGTTGAATGCCGAAAGGACGACAGGTTGAGATTGTCGACATGAAAACCCCTGTGTACACATCTCTTCAACGCAAGATCATCCTCCTGACCCTAGTGGTTTCCTTTGCGCCCCTCTTGATTCTCGGCGGCACCATCTACTACCAATTTTCCAAGATGTATCGAGAGAAGGTGCAAGACCAGGTTCGATACCGGGCGCGAGCGCAGGCGGAAGCTGTGGATCTGTTTCTGAAGGAGAGAACAGCCATCCTTTCCGCCATGGCCGACACCCATGCCTTTCAGGAAATGATTATGGAGAAAAAGCTGTCAACGATTTTTCAGGTCATGAACCTGCGAGCCGGTGCTTTCGTCGATTTGGGTGTCATCGACAACGCCGGACAGCACCTCTCCTATATCGGGCCCTATGGGCTGAAAGGCCTCAACTACTATCAGCAAGACTGGTTCGGAGAGGTGATGAGCAAAGGGATCTATATCAGCGACGTGTACATGGGTTATCGGCAGTCGCCCCATTTCATCATTGCTGTTCGGCGGCAAGAGGGAAACAACACGTGGATTCTTCGCGCCACCGTTGATCCGGATGTGTTCGGGAGCCTTGTTCGGGCGGCACAAGTGGGAAGGACGGGAGACGCTTTTATTGTCAACAGAGAGGGCATCTACCAGACAGGACCACGCTTTGGAGGCCATATTTTGTCGAAGTGGGGATTAAAGCCAAGCCTCTTCGGTGGTGTCACGAGTGTTATGGAAGGGGTCGACGGAAACGGCAAGAAGGTGTTGTATGCGGGGAGTTGGCTGAAAGGGGGCAAATGGCTTCTCGTCATAAGCCAAGAGGCGTCTGAGGAGATGAAGGGTTTGTTTACAACGCGAAACGCGGAAATTGCCATCATCATCGGGGGCATTCTGGTGATTGTTTTCACCACGATTCTTCTGACCCGCTCCACGGTCAGACGACTGCAAGAGGCCGATACGAGAATGAACACGCTCAATGCGCAGCTCGTTCAGTCCGACAAACTGGCCGCCTTGGGCAAAATGGCTGCCGGCGTTGCTCACGAGATCAACAACCCTTTGGCTGTCATCATTCAGAAGACGGGCTGGATGGAGGATTTGCTAGAGGAGGAGGATTTTCAGAAGAGCAAGAACATCGGGGAATTCCGGACCTCCATCAAAAAAATCGAAGAGCACGTGGAAAGGGCCCGAAAAGTGGTTCACAACATGCTGGGCTACGCCCGGAGGATGGAGCCCCGCTTGGAGGATGTCGATGTCAATCAGAGCATCAATCAAACCCTATCCCTGTTGGCCAATTACGCACGAATCAACAACATTGAGGTCCGTACAAAGCTTACGCCGGATCTGCCCATCATCGCCGGTGACCAGGCTCAATTGCAGCAGGTGTTCTTCAATCTTATTTCCAACGCCATCGATGCGATAGGAAAAGACGGCACCATTGAGGTGAATAGCATTCGCCTCGGTTCTGAGATCGATGTCAGGATCAAGGACAACGGCCCGGGGATTCCTGAAGATCAGCAGCGGAAGGTCTTTGATCCCTTCTTTACGACAAAGGCATCCGGGAAGGGAACCGGGCTTGGCCTGTGGGTCAGCTACAACATCATGGAAAAGATGGGAGGAACCATCGTTATTAAAAGTGAAATCGGCAAGGGGAGCACTTTTACGGTCAAAATACCGATCATTCTCCCGGAAAAAAAGTGACGCTCCGCGCCCGAAGGCGAGCGAACCCTTCCGCTTTTAGCGGAACAACCCTCATTCAAGGAGGTTGCTATGGATTATTTTAGAGCATTGGTGGTTGATGACGAGGAGGATTTCCTGGAGACTTTGGTCAACCGCCTGGGAAAGAGGAACATCGACACCACCGGCGTGCGAAGCGGCGAGGAAGCCGTTGAGGTCATGAAAAAGAAGCTTTTTGATGTGGTGATTCTGGACATAAAAATGCCCGGTGGCATGGATGGCATCGAGGCCTTGAGGGAAATCAAGAGAATACAACCTCTAGCCGAGGTCATTTTGCTCACGGGCCATGCGTCGGTGGAAACCAGCATAGAGGGCATGAAGCTGGGCGCCTTTGATTACCTTTTGAAGCCCATCAAGTTGGAAGATCTCATCGTGAAAATGGCCCAAGCTTTTGAGAAGAAGGACGCCCATGACCAAAAGATACGAAGTGCGCGAATCAAGGAACTCCTTCGTTTTCCGGGCAGAGTGCTCGAACAGGAAAAAGATAAGGACAAAGAAAAGTAGACCCACACAAATTCGAGCCGGACGGGACACGAGAATATGAGTCAGAATCCATATGCAGCTATGAGGCGAGTTATACTCGCCATGATGATCCTGGTTCCTGTCATCCCTTTCGTCATCGTGCTGAGCATCGGCTATTACTATTTTACAACCTCCTTGGAAACCAACACGATCTCGAGTATGAAGCGGATCGTTGAAGACCACAGGCAGATGATCGAGTCTTTCCTTGCAGAGCGGAAAGCCGATCTGGAGTTCATTCTTTACTCCTACAGTTTTGACGAGCTTTCTGACCCTGAGACGCTTTTCAGTGTCTTTAATCAATTGCAGATGGAATCCAACGCCTTTGTGGACCTCGGTATATTCAATGAGGAGGGTATCCACGTAAACTACCAGGGTCCTTACAGATCGCAACTCATAGGGAAGGCGTACGGGGAGGAAGACTGGTTCAAGCAAGTGATCAAGCAGGGCTACTACATCAGTGACATTTTTCTTGGATACCGAAAGGTGCCCCATTTCATCATCGCTGTCCCCAGGGAGGACAAGGCGGCGAAATGGGTTATCCGTGCCACCATTGATACCTACATGTTCAATGAGTTGGTGGAGAAGCTCCGTATCGGGAAAACCGGGGAAGCTTATATTCTCAATTCGGAAGGGTTGTTGCAAACAGAGCGCCGGTCAGGGGGCGACCTGATGGAGAAAGATTCTGAACGCGTCTTAGGAGCGACACCCCATGAGGGGATTAAGACCTTTATTCAGAAGGATCGCGAGGGGGAGGCGTATCTGTATGCCACAACGTGGCTGAAGGACAAGAAATGGCTCCTGGTGGTTAGACAAGAGAAGGAGGATGCGTTCAGAGCCCTTCGCTCTGCCACGTATCTTATCGTTCTCATCATTGTGATTGGTGGGGCGGTGATTACGGCCGTTGCCTTTTATACGACCAACCGGATTGTAAGACGAATGGAGCAAATGGACACGGAAAAAGATCAACTGGGTCAGCAACTCATTCGGGCCAGTCGTCTTGCAGAGCTGGGCGAAATGGCGGCCGGCTTCGCCCATGAAATCAACAATCCCCTTCAGATCATGAAGTCCGAGCAGTCGCTCATGGCTGCGATCTTGTCTGATCTGAAGTCGAAAGGGGAGTTAAGGGAGGGGGAAGATTTGGCGGAGTTTCAGGACTCCATGGATCAAATAGAACTGCAAATCGACCGTTGTGCAAAAATCACGCAAGCCATTCTGAAGTTTGGACGCCAGGGGGAGTCTGTATCAAGGGACGTGGACCTTTCCATCTTCATACCGGAAGTCACCAGCATGATTGAGAAGAAAGCAAGCGTCCACGGCATTGCGCTCAGGGAGGACATTGCAGAAGAGATCCCCCCTGTTCATGGTGATCCGGGGCAGTTGCAGCAGGTTTTGCTGAACCTTTTAAACAACGCCATAGACGCCATCATCGACGCCCATGGGTCTGAAGGCGGGGAGCTCATGGTTCAAGCACGTGCGGATGAGAACGGCAAGGTCGTGATTTCGGTTAAAGACAACGGGGTAGGGATCAGCCCTGAAAATCTCAAGAAAATTTTCACACCATTTTTTACCACCAAGCCGGTTGGAAAAGGAACAGGGTTGGGGCTCTCCGTGTGCTACGGAATCATAGACAGCATGGGAGGGGTGATGGCGGTGAGCAGTGAAAAAGGCGAGGGGACCACTTTTACGATTCGCCTCCCTGCGGCAGCCTAGGATTGTTCACCACGGAGCTCTGTGGTGAACACTATTCAAACATAAGAGGGGACAAGATGGAACAAATGAAATTGATGCTGGTGGACGATGAGGAGCGCTTTCTGGCGACCACCTCAAAGCTCATATCCAGAAAGGGCTACCACGCCGTCACGGCGGCAAGCGGATCAGAGGCCATTGAGAAATTGATGACCGAGAACATCCACGTGGTTATTCTGGATGTGAAAATGCCCGGCATGGACGGCATCGAAACGCTGAAAGCGATTAAAAGCCGTTTTCCTCTGGTGGAAGTCATTATGTTAACAGGCCATGCCACGGTTGAGTCGGCCGTGGAAGGCCTCAAGTCAGGAGCCACGGACTACTTGATGAAGCCCACCGACATTGGCGAACTCCTCCAAAAGGCGGAGGAAGCCTTTGCAAAGAGGAAAGTGCTGGAGGACAAGATTCGTGTCGCCCAATCTCGGATGGTCCAGAGGTCCGCCAGAGAAATCCTGAGAGACACGGAAAAGTAGTGAAGTGATGCTGGATACTAATATGAACGCATTATTAAGGGGAGCAAAATATTGTTTACATTTCTACGGGTCAGGGGGCTTTTCTTACGTTCCGAGGCTCCCGGCCTGGTCTTTTCAGCGACTTATCTGTGGGGG
>SMTZ1_10001803_pt1 | contig 59828 bp, 62 predicted proteins | sample DeeMarSWOR136_30_FD_25667 | JGI IMG/M metagenome (IMG submission 25667) | reverse complement strand
TGAAAACAGAATCAACACAACAAGTGTGAGAGCTAACACTATTTTATTCGTAGAAGCACCACATAATATTAGCCTAATTCATCCTAAAAGGAGTATTTGTAAAGATTCCTTGACACAAAAATTGTTGACAAAAAAAGAAGTTATCTGACGCTTAAAAATTAGTCTTGATATGAAGTTTCAACAGTAGATTATGGTATAGATGACATCTCTAAATTGTGTTGTATACTTCAGAATCCAAGTTTTCTAGACATTCCAGAATGGATCCCTGATGAGAATCGCATGTTGATTTTTGAAATCAAACAAAGCTCAAAGTAGATGGTTTAACCATCTTCGATAAATCACAGGAGACATTTAAATCAGTTAATGAATCCAACTGAAAAGGTGAAGTTTCGTGTGAGCGTTCATTCTGATTGATTATTCTTGATTTGATTACCAACGTTTTGTATCAGACTTGGAGTAGTCAGGTCTATTCCATGTTTTTTACAGACTCGCAATACAGTTAGCTTCAGATTAGCATCAATAATTGTAAGCCTCTTAATTTGGCTAATAAAAACATAAAGTGTGTATTCAACAGAAAAATTAAGAAAGTTAGTTACTAAGACATAAGGCTTCGGTTCTTTCAAAACTCCTTCAACTACAGATGCTGCTTCCAGCAAAATACTTTCAATTTGCTCAGAATCTAATTCATACCCAACAGTAATTGAACAGTTTCTACGCACAAAGCTCTTTTTTCCATAGTTATCTATTTCTGAAGTCAACAATTGCTGGTTTGGAATAGAAATCATGACGTTATCAATAGTCTTCATTCTAGTGTAAATTAAATCTATAGACACAACATCCGCAAACTGTTCATTGAATAATATTCGGTCACCTATCGTGAAAGGTTTGCTAGTCATCACAATTAATCCAGCAATTGCGTTCCCAATGGTGTTCATTGAAGCAAAACCAATAATGGTTCCACCAGCAAGAGCCAAAAAGCCAAGCATTAAGCCTACATCAAATCCAAACTGAGCAACCACAATTCCTATGGCAATTAAGACAAATAACCATTTGAAAAGTCTATTCAAATTAAAAGCAACGTTTTCTTCAAGCTTATTTTTTTCTTTTAGCTGCGTAATTTGTTTACTGAGAAGCTTATAGGCAATAAAAACTACAACAACACCAATAATTGAAATAATAAGACTTTGCCAATTCGCAGCCAAAAAGTCACCAATAACAGTCATAGACATTCCTTATTTGCTTAAGAAACTGCAATAGGCTTTAAATTTTCCGCTGATCTTTTTCTTTTTCATTTTTAGTTATGACCACGTATTTTTTATCAAGTTTTTTAGTCCTTCCAGAATGGATCATTTAATTATCATTAAATCGAAGTTCAGCACTCAGGGATTGAAATTATTTTCTTTTGATGAAATAGAGTAGCAATCCTAAACCAGCACCTACTACTGCAACTGCAATTACAGATGCCATGACTAATGATAATGGAAAAAGTTCTGGTTCTGGCGTGTTTGATATATCTGTGAAAGAAACAGTTTTGTTGAAGTAACCATTCATACCACCAAGCGCGCACAAGAATGAATCAAAAGCACTTTCATTGGTTGACCATTTTATATCTCTCTCTTTCAGCTTAAGCTTAGCGCGCGCTTTGCCAGTGTTTTTTATTTGATGGATTTCTCCGGCTGGAATAAAAATTAGGTCTCCAACAGTGATAGCTCTAACCTCTTTATTTCCAATTGCATTGCAATTCCTTCCAGCACAAATATTTCATGCTCCCAAGGATGACTGTGACACGGACTGTAACCATTAGATTCAATCTCAATGTTCCTCACCGCAAAATTTCTCGAACCCTCATTGTTCAACCACCTAATCTTAAGTTTACAGCTACCTTCAGCCTCCTCGGCTTCAACTTCTCCATAAAAGATAATTCTCATTTGATAACCCATTTTAGTTTGGGATTTAAGATGTTATCAAGTTGTCTTTTTTCACTTCACAAACATTCAAAATTTGGAGAAACAAACTCAAAATTTACTTTGGGATAACCTTTCTATAATACTTTGTTGCCTAGAGAAGTCCACTCACCATTTCAGCAATTTCAGTTAAGAACTTCTCATCATCTAATGTGAAAGGTGAAGCAATATGAGAATCTATATCCAATTCACCTATCAGCTCTTCATTTCTGAAAATTGGAATAACAATTTCAGATTTTACTTTTGAACTACAGGATATATAGTTAGCCTCTTTCGTAATATCTTGCACAACCAAAATCTTTCTAATCAACGCAACTTGACCACACACTCCTTTACCAAAAGGTATTCTCACGTGTTCAGTTAGTTCTCCCTCAAAAGAGACAAGCACGAGTTCAGTAGATTTCTCTTTGTCAATAACGTATAGACCTACCCAATTGTAATAGGAGACATTGTTTTTGAGCAAACTGCAGATAGCTTGCAGCTTATCAACTTTGCTCAGCTTGCCTTTCTGAATTTTTCTTGCTTTTTGTGCGAGCTCATCAAAAAACCCACTTTCTCTGATATCCCTTCACCTTCCATAAATACTGCTAAAGAAACAGTATGGAGAATTAACTCTTTCTTTTCACTTCAAACATCCCAATAAGTCTGCAAACATAGATTTATAGAAAAATGCAATACGTATTTCAGGAACAATATGTGGGCAAAGGCTTTTATTCTTTGGCAGTTCATGGTTCACTGGAGGTGTATGTTTTGCCTGTTTTTGTAGTGCTTGGGAACTGGACTGACCAAGGCATACGAAAAATTACAGAAGCATCTAAGAGAGACAAGGTAGTTCATGATATGGTTAATAAGGCCGGAGGGAAAATGCAGGTTTTCTACACAATGGGTAAATATGATTTTGTATCCATTATTGAAGTTCCAAGAGATGAAGATATAATGGCGATTCTTTTGTGCATAGGCAGCATGGGAAATGTCCGCACAACAACAATGAAAGCCTGGACAGAGGCAGAAGCAGCTAAGATAATTACTGCTCCACACCCTTAATTCTCAAAAAGTATATTTTCCTATCCCCTTCTTTTTTTCACTTCACAAACACTCCAAGACCAGAGTAAAAAAGTGGGAAAGAGGGGTCTTGGATAATAATCTCTAAGAGAGCTTCTTCTTTGTTTCCTTAGCTACCTTCCCGGTCTCCTTAACACCCTTCTTAGCAAGCTTAGTTCCTTCTTTTCCAACTTTCTTGGCCGATTCTTCAGCCTTGTCCTTCGCTTTCTTCAGAAAACCCATAGTATCACAAAACCCAAGAACACTCAACAAAGCTAAAATAATTTGCGCAAATAGAACAACAATCTCATGAATTCTTAATCAAACAAGGACATTCCAAGTAATGACTTGCTGTTTTGGCGACATTCCTTTTCGTGTTTAACTGCTTCACCAATATCTCAATCTTCAAAACCACAATTCCAGTTACCAATCCATTTCCCCACTACGCATAGGACACTTCATTATCTAAACTACATACTTTAACTTAACAAATCTTAAATTTGCTTAAATTGGAAACTAACCAAACATGAAAGAAGAAAATAGTTTCCTATTAGTAACATGCTTTATTTTCGCAATAATCGCATCTATCTTCTGTGCTTCTGAGTGGTTTAATGGAAATCAAGAATATGCTTTGGTTCTAACTGCAGGCAGTGCTATCGCATTACCCTTTTATGCAGTTACAATAGTTTTAAGGCAAATTAGAAAGAGTGAGACAATACTCAAAGAGAAACTAAGTAAGTTAGAGGAGAAAATTGAACAAATAGAGAAACAAGAAGAAGCTTATGTGCAGTTTCAAATAGAACATTAAGGCTATGCCACTCTACATAGCTACTACAGTTTTATACTCCTAATAATTTTGTTATTGGCTACAAACTCTACATAGTCTATATGGACAATCTCTAAGTGTCACCTATACTTTTTCCCTTTGGAGCTGGTGAGGATTTTCTTTAGCCTCATAAAGAAATTCTTAGACATCAGCTATTACCTTTAGAAATCCCCTTTTTCCTCACTAGCTCCCCTTAGAGTTGGCACAGAAAAACAAAAATTCAGCGCGCGCTAGCCGTTTAACTGGTCAGCCTAATTCAAGCTTAAAATTAATCATGGCGGGTCCGGTGGGATTTGAACCCACGACATTCAGCTTAGAAGGCTGACGCGCTATCCGTGCTGCGCCACGGACCCTCCACGCAGACTTCATAATAAAAACGCGTCCAGATATAATTTTACCTATCGAATTTAACGTCCTCTGTGCAAATTCTTATTTAGCCGAAAATCTACGGGTCAACTAAATGTAGCTTAAGGTTTACTGAGGCTCTAATCAGAGAAATTAAGGAGATAAGAACAAAGCAATTTGGCTAACGACTACTGCTATTACTTCTTCCGTTCAGAGTCCTTTTCAGCCCCTCCAGTAAACTTACGCTTGCCTTTGTCTAAACTAAAAAAGGGGAAACGGGTTTGTGTTTCTTTCTTGTTTTGCTGCTGTTTGCTTATCGTTTTCGTATCATCAGGATTATTATCAACCCGATGACTATGATTGCGATTATGGCGCCTGCTCCTATACCTAACACGTACGTGTCAGTCATGGGTGCTGGTGTCGGTGTTGGCTCTGGAGTAGCAGCAGGCGCTTCCTCCACAGTTATGTAAGTTTCAGCAGAAGAGCCATAGTAAGCCTCAGAACCTTCGAACGTAGCGATAATCTTGTATAGTCCTGGAACTTCCGGAGTAAACTCGCAGCCGAAGTAACCGCTTGAGTCGCTCGTAGCTCTGGCAACCTCGTAGGCATTGTCGTTGGGGTCAATCACGCTCACAACCACTTCAACGCCAACAGCGTCAGCTGGGCGCTCGAACTGCTTGTAAACGTACAGCATCCACTCGCTCATGTCCACGTCAGCAACAGCAGGGACACCATTCGGAAAACGAGCCGTCTTTGAGTATTCTTGTGTGCCTGGGGATATGTCAGTCACCATGCCTTCTACTACTGTGTTGCTGCCGAGCACTGAAGCCTTCGGTCCTGCCGTAACAGTGGTTGCGCTTGGACCCTTGCCAATAGCGTATATACGCTGGTCATACGTGTCTTGCGTCACTACTATGCTGTCTCCGATTAGTCCTTTTCCTCCCCACCGGGTTTGACGGAAAGCACCATTTATACGCCATATCTCTTCACCGGTTGTGGCGTTGAGGCATATGAATGGTCCACCGCGCGGTCTGGGATCAATAGGGGAATGCTCACAGTGACCAACGTAGATTTTGCCGTCAGCAATGCATACTGTTTTGAGCCACCAGTTGTTAGACCACAGTATTTCCGAGTATGGATCGTTTGCTTCGTAGGTCCACAGTCGTTCGCCTGTCTGAACGTCGTAACAGTATACGATTCCGCTGACACTAGCAACATAATACTTGCCATAAGCGATGTTCCTAACGTCGCCAACCACGTCCTCAATTGAGTCCAAATAGTATTGCGGCTCAGTTGGACCCCACAGGTATTTTCCTGTTTCAAGGCTGAAACCATAGTGTTCTCTGCTCTCTCTTACCCACATTACTGCTACCAAATCTTCTGCACTAAACGACATAAAACCGCCTAAAAAGCCACTTACGGTAAGGTTGTCTCTAGCCCAGTAAGCTGGCGCAGTCCACGTGTTTCTGAACAGCTCTCGTCCTACATTGCCATTCTCTGGATTCAAGTTCAAGCCCCATAAATTAACTTCCGTATTGCTTGTGCTCCCGCCGACTACTCTGTCTCCTTCAAATATCCTTTGTACGCCTCCAGGTAAGTCTGTTGGTATCGACACGTTCATCTGATAGCCTGTTAACCCAAAGGGAGTAGTAGGTGTCAAACCAGTTGTGCCTGTTGCATTAACAATCCTTCCGTAAGGTCTCCATTGACCCCATCCCATCGATCCGTAGAGTGTGCTTGAGTACAACTGTGGCACGTTAGATGAGTTCCATACAGTCATGTAGCCCGCGTTCTGGTTTATATTGTACATAAGAATTTCACCTTTTGGACCGGTTACTCTGGTGCCCGAAGGCATATCGTAAAAGGCCCACACGAAATCTCCAGTGAAAGCATCGAAAGCGCACCAAGTAGTGCCATACGATGCATTAAGACCCAAACGGGACAGCGAGCCCGGGTTAGCAGTTGCCCACAGATAGTCGTAAACGCCGTGATAATCATACGTATCCCAGAACATTAGTTGAGCGAAACTCAGCGTTAGGTTGTCAAGAAACACTTTAGACCATAGCTCTTCACCGGTATGAATATCTACACAAACATACTCTCTGTAGATGTCTACAGCTCCAGCGGATGGACCCGCGTATTTGTTATAGTACAACTTTCCTCCTAGAATGAAGCGACTAGAAAACTTGCCTTCGTAAGCATCGCCCATTTCAAATGAGTGTTGGCCAAGAGGTTCTCCGACGAGTCCTCCTACAGTGTGAGGCTGTGTCCACAGTATGTGTGCAGTTTCTGGAGCATATTCGTTGCCAGGAGCGAAATAATTCGCCGGCTGAGTTTCTAGCCAGTTTCCTGCGATCGTGTACCATTCTCTCATCTGCGGATCTATGGGGCGAGTCCAGTATTCAGTTGGAAGCGGATGCCCTGGATAGAACGTTATTGGTTCCTCCTGTACAACAAGTGTCAGTGGTGCAGTCGTGCTGGCTTGCATAATAGTGCCTATTGGATACATTGGCGTGAAAAAGCCTCCCGCACGTTTCGTAGCTGTTACTTCTTGTTCGGGGAAATTCGTCACCAAAGTGTAATTGCCGGCCATTGTAGGCACGTACACTCGACCTGTTCCACCAGTCGAATCGGTTTTGATGCCACTTAGTGTCTCAACAACGCCGTCAGGTCTCGTGATTGTTATACTCAAGTCTTCCCAACCCATCTCTGATGAGAACAGCTCCTTTGTGATTCCTACGTGGAGCAGCACTTCTTGGCCTACGCCTACAGGGTTGGGCATAGCACCAATGTAGGGATAAGTCTTCAAAGTAGTCTGCGCGTTAGCATTAGGTAAAGCAACAAGCGAAACAGCAATAGCAATCAACAGAAACAAAGAAATTAAAGTTGCGACAGTTTTGTTTCTCGAAATTTGCATTCTTCAATCTCCTATATTTGTGTCCCGCAATATTGGTGAACAAGTTTTTAAAACTTTTGGAATTCACAGTACCAGTTACACCTTAGAAAATTAATGATTAATAATGCATAGTGCGCTATGTGTGTCTGACTTATCAAATAATCTTTACTAAGAAAGGAGAGTTATGGGCTTGTTTGGTCAAGAAAACGTTAAAAACGCCTTTATCGCAGAAACGCTCTCATACAAAAAGGTACGAATAATTACGCAAGATCAATTGCTTAGACTTATGAAAAGTTATCCAAAAATATTCACGCCCAACTTTAAATCTCAGTTGAAGCACCCAACTTTTAGGTGTTCTCAGGAGCATTTCTTGGTGGAGATGATGATATTTGACAAAGAAACACTTTTTGTTTCTACTGAAAAGCAAATTAGCATCGACAAAATGGTATGGTTCCGCACAAATAACCCTCTAATGTTGGAGATGGCGAAAGGATATTTTGAAGCATTATGGGAAAAAGCCCCGGATTGCAAGATATAACCTCAGGAATTTCTTCCGTCCTAAACTTTCTTGAAAATACAAACCTAGGCGTTTACAATTATATTCGAATGACTGGGGCATACATGCTAGAGTTCTAAGGCAGGTGTTAACTTTTGGCAAAGAAAGATGAGAAATACAAGTGCAAAGAATGCGGGCTTGTCATTGTAATTGAGGACCCCTGCGGCTGTGAAGAAGGCGAATTGATTTGCTGCGAAGCACCGATGAAACCGGCTAAGGCAAAAGCGAGAGCGAAATCAAAGGTTAAAGCAAAAGCGAAACCAAAAACTAAGAAAAAAATCTCCCTTTTTCTCCCTTTTAAATTTCATGCCTATCCTCGCTAAGTAGCCACAGTTTTGCTGCATCAACCCCTTAAGACGGATTGCTAATACATATTTTAGGTAAACAAAGCTTATCTTAAGTTACTGCACCAAAAGAGTTAGGTGCCCTATTGAAAAATCCTAAAGGCAAGCGCAACAAAGCTATTATTGCTGTACTTCTCCCGGCAATCATCTTTCTGTGGATTGTAGGATGGAGTCTGTACTGGATAGGGCACCAAAAAGAAGCACAGAAACCGCAACCCCCACAATCGGCTAAAGAAAAAGAGCACATAAGCGTAGAGGCAATAGCATTTGAAGAACCCTTAGAAACGAGTAGCTAAAAATATCAAAAACCGTTTGACACCGTCTCCAAGGCATAATCAGCATACAAAAATCTCTGCACTCAGCTGTTTTTAATTTTTGGAAAAATTTCAGGGAGTTTTTGGAAAAAGAAAAAAGATTTAGCATTATAGACTTCACCAAACTAATTTATGGAACTGAAGGCAGCAAACGTTTATTGCGTGTATCGATCTAGAAGAATCTGTGTTTCTTCTTTTCTTGCTGGGAAGGCACTTCTGCTATTTCTTGATTATCGACAAAGGCTTCACCCTCTATGGCTATAATGGTCACACCGTTATCCTCAACTTCTTCAGGAGTTACTTCAACAGGCTTAGCCGATTTTTTGGTTTTTTTTGATTTTTTCTTCTTAGATGGGGGGACTTCTGATGCTTCTTGCGCTTCGTTTAGCTTGCTTTGAAGGGCTTTCTTCCTCTTTTCCAGTGCAGCTATAGCGTCTTTTGCAGCTTCGTTGCGGTTCTTCAGGTCTTTAATCATATCTTTCTCCTTCTTGATCTCTTCAACAACGACTTGCTCCTCAAGAGCCAACACGTTTTTTTCAAGTTTCTCTTGTTCCTCTATCAAGGAATGTGACTCTGCTTCAAGCTCCCCTCGCATAGCTTGCAGTTTTTCAAGTTTCTCTTGTTCCTCTATCAAGGAATGTGACTCTGCTTCAAGCTCCCCTCGCATAGCTTGCAGTTTTTCAAATTCTTTTTTTTGGGTCAATTTTCATCAAATCTTCAAATGAGGACAATATAGAATAACTTTGTGAAAAGAAAATACAGATTCAAAATTTGCTCTAACAATTCAAACGTTTTCTGAAATTCTAGATGGGTTATTGCCGCCCCTGTTCCGTTTCGCTTCTCAGGTAGTGGACGAGGTTGTTGAAAGTTATTAAGGAGAGACAGTATTTCTACAAAGAGCATCGGAGGATATCCTGCGGTTGAGTTACAAGAGGCATATGCATCCAAAAGTCAGCAAAGCCGAGATAGAGGTTTTCAAGGCGTTGAGTGCCGCTGGTTTAACAGGTGGCATGGTAACCCAGAAATCCATTGTGCTGAAGTTGGCAATCCCCGATTTTTGCTGGCTTAATAAGCGAAAAGCAGTATACTTGGACGGCTTGCAAGTGCACTCAAGTGACCGTCAGCAGGAAAGAGACGAGGAAGTCTGCAAGTTGCTGGAAGCCAAAGGCTGGAAAGTACTTCGGATACCGTATGAACCGCCGCTCAGCGAAAGAGAACTGCAAAAAATCGTGGCGGCAATCAAAGATTTCGTAGGTGCAAATGACGAGTAAGGCTTGAGTGCTCATGAACCTGTTGAGCACTGTTTTTTCAGAGTTTTTTGCTTATTTCTTTCCATAGCTTTTGAAAGTAACTGCCTTAGATCGCCAATCCCAATGGTTATTTTTTCCAGAACTTTAAGCCCCGTGTGCAGCTTTCCTATTTCTTCTTTAAGTCGATGTCTTTGATGTAATCAGCGTTCTAGATGTTGAAACGCTCGTTCCACAGTGTCCCTTAACTATGCTTATGACACTATCTAAGTTGTGATTTGGCATGATAAGAAAAAGGCACCTCGCCACGTTGGTCATGTTAGTTTCCGTTTTAATAGCGTTGGCTCCAGCTTCAACTATACTTTATGGACAAGCCCAAATTGAGGCGACTCCTGCTCAAGAGCTGGTTGACCTCGCTGACAGAGCAGAGCAACAAGTTAAAAATCTAATCGATCTGGTGTATGCAAATGAAACGGTTTTGCAAAAGATAGAAAACTTTGGACTTCTTGACGAGTTGGAAAACAACGTGACGCTTTATAAAGAAGGCGTGGCAAATTTAACCGCAGCTTATAAAGCGCTTGACGACGCAGATTATGAAGGCGCAGTTGATTACGCAACTGAAGCTCTAAGTGTTTTCAGAGAAGTTTTCAGCTCCATTCATGTCGTTCTTGAAGCCGCAGGCCTTCAGAAGGGACAGTTAGTTGACAATCAAGGACTTTTAGAAGCTATGACGCGCCAACTGCAAAGAATAGACAGGTTGAGGGAGATATTACCCGCGGACACGCCTGCAGAAATTATGCAGCTGCTTGGCGATGCCGAAGCTGTATTGGACATAGATGCAGCTAGAGCGTCACTCATAGAAGGAAAATCAACAGAGGTTAATTCCAGCTTGCAGGAGGCGAAACAGCTGATTACGCAGGTCTACGAGTACTTGAAAGAAAAGGCTGAGGCATCTAATGCTTGGAGAATTGACGGCTACTGCGACAGAGTCCTCCAAAGAATCATGGAAAGATTCCAACAGGGACATCAGATGGGAATTGATTTCACTGATGTTATAGAATCACTGGGTTACCAAAGCGAAAACCAGTTCATGGAAACCCTGGAGAACATGATTCAAACAGCCCTAGACGAAAAAGAAAATTTCAAGAACGTGCTGCAAGATTTAGACGCTATCGGTCAAATGGTTCAACAAATGGACCAGGCCCTTACACAGAAAATGTACCAACATCAAGGAGGTACAGGTCTCACAGGCGGTGACAGCGGGAACGATTCAGGTGGTATGGGCAGTACGGGCGGCGGATATAATAGAGGCGTCAACGTTCCTTAAAGAAACTTGAATCAACTTTTTCTTTTTCTGTTTACTTCTTAAGTTGCACTTGGTTCTCAAGTCCAATCCTTTTTATTTCAACTATCTCTAACCTTTCAAGCCTTCTAACCAGTCTCCACAGGCTTGTTCGTGGCATGTCTGGAAATCGTTCTCTTATCTCCGCTTCAAAGGCTTTGCCTTCCTTTTCAGCTAGGAAAAGTATGACATCTTTGTCTTCTTTTTTCAGTTGGGGATTCGCTTTCAATATTTTGTCAACGTTTGGTCCTCCTCTACGCCTTACAATGATTAAGGCTACAAAAATAACTGCTACTACCGCCACTATGGCTACGATTAAGTATTCAAAGGAAAGTGAAGCTGAAGGCCTTTCATCGCCATTAAAGTCGTCTTGCGGGAGTAAGGGCACGACATAACTTATCTCCCAGTAATTTGGGTACAAAGACAGCGTTATACCGGTAGCGCTCGTGTTTATTGCTGTTGGCATCTCGTTAAGATAGATCACTGTTGCGTTTTGCGGCAAAGAAACCGTTAGGTTGTATGGGTTGTCGACAACCAATGTCCAAACTTCCGAGTCTTTCTTTGTAAGCGAGACCGTGTCGTATTCGACCAAAACGCGTTCAGCACCCAAAGTGAAAATAGTAAAGTTTCCCCCAGTTACTTCATAGTCTACTACCATCTCCTTCTCGTCCAGCACTATAATGTTCTCGATTGAGGAAGATAAAAGGGGTATTGTAACCTGAGGGGATAGCTCGCTCACAATTAATGTTTGTGTAACGTGAACCAACCCATCTCTGAATACGATTAGATTCATGGATTCAACTTCGAAAAGAGATTCAGCAAAGGCAGATGTATTGACAAATAAGACTAGCGTGATAACAGCTAGAATAGTAAAGATGACTTTTCGGTCACAGCAGCTCATGTTGGCTCATTGTCGAATTAGCGTTGTTCGAAATTATAATTTTTGTGCATCCTGAGTAATGATGTGATGGTATACAGATTCTCGTGATGTGGAATGAAATGAGCGTTCCTGATTTTGGAATGGTTTTCTCGTAGTGTCCCTTAACTTACGGTTCAGCGTATATTATGTCTGGTGATTTGAGATGAGAAAAACCAACAAAGCGATAAACCGAATAAAAATCAACGCTTTCACCATGTCTTTGCTGGTGCTATACATTGCTTCCTTAAGCTCTGCTTACGCAGGCGCTGGACAAGGCTCTGACACTAGTAAGATAGAGGTTCCAGGCGTCCCTGACAATGTTATGCAGTATAATAAAACTGACATAACACCAGTGGCTCAAATGGAGCAGGTTATGGCAGGAGAACCGGCACTATTCTGCTACAGAAACACCACTATGTTAATAAACTGCACCAGAAGCTGCAACATAATTGTTACAGTGGACCCAGCAGTGAAGCCCCAAATATTTGGCCTTTCAATAGACCCAAACCAGACCATGACACTAACAATGAACCTGAGTGGCTCGCCACTCGAAGGCGCACAAGTCATGGAGCGAAATCTCAACTGCTACTTCGGGATAGAACCCAACGCCACGCTAAAGTTGAGCGCGCAACTACGACTTCACATCAACCAAACAGAACTCAGTCAACAGCTTAACAGAGAAGTCAACGCCTCTCAACTCACGTGGATGTACTGGAACCGAACAAGCGCCAAATGGGAAATAGTTGAAAGCCACATGGACCAAAATGGATACTTGGTATGCAACACTGACCACTTCTCAACATGGACGGTAGCCGAAAGTTCAGAATCCGCGGAAACGCCAGAGCCAACACTGATCAATGGTATAGATATGGTGTACGTTTACGCAGCGGTCGGGGTCGTTATCATAATAGCTCTTGGTGTCGGAATATACGTGAACTCACGAAGAAAATAGCCCAACCTCCCTCTTTTTTGTTTTTTGTATTCCTGTTGTTAAGAAAGGCGGAGTCCATGTTCGTGTAGTCACGAAATTGCAGAAAAAATCAGGCGTTATATCACATATTCCAGCATAATCGTAACTGCGTATATCAACATGGATAAGTGGAAGAGTGGCAGCGCCTTCATTCCAGAATCCGGACTTTTTCCTCTTAATATTATGTAGTTTCCAACCGTTATCAGCGAAAACGCCACTGCAAAACCCACAATCGCCAAGTCACCAAGCACACTCAGAAAAACTAGTGCCGCCCCGAAGTGAATTATGCTAAAGAGCAGTATCCAGTAAGCTGTTGCTTTCATTCCATACAAGACGGGGATTGTCTTCATTTCTTTTGTTTGGTCGTTGGCAACGTCGCTGATGTCGTTAACTCCTAAGTGTGCTTGTGCCAACGGATAGAAGAAAAAGGCGAAAAGCAACACATTGATGCTGGGGCTGCCGAGGCAAAGATAACCAGCAACGGGAAAGAGAGTGAAGTCTATCCGTCCAATGAGTTGAGCGAAAGGGAAATTCTGGTTTCGCTTCTTAACTTGATAGAAGACTTCTAGGGAGTAGCAAGTTACCATGATGCCGAAAACGTAAAGCGACTGTGGAAACTGCAAAGTGGAGATAAGCAATGTCGTGACAGCCACAAGCAGAACGAAGAGCATAGACGCCTTTTGCCGAGGAATTAAGCCTTGAGAAATGGGCCTTATCCCATAGACTCTCCAGTACTTTGTTAGCTTGTCAAATTCCACGTCTTTTTTGTCAATCTCACAGTCCACGATGTCGTTCAAGACGAGCCCCGCTTCGAAGCCTAGGAATCCAATCAACGCGACTCTAATTATAAGTAGCCAAGAGAACCCGTTGAAGTTTTGGAAAGCAAGGAAGAGCCCAGCGCAGAAGAGCATAGGCCATACAAAAAAGAAATGCAAGCGAGTAAGGTCAATGTATGCTTTAAGCGTTTCTTTCATTTAGACACCTTCAGTGTTGAAGCTTCTACTAGTATGATTTAATAGATAAGATAATCGCATAGTTACTTGAGAAGCGGGGAGAAAGCTCATGAGCAGCTTGAGCAGTGCAACAAAGCTTCTGAAGATAATACGTCTTCACATTGTTGTAGGCGGTTTTATGGCGTTTTCGCTTGGAGCGCTCTTGGCAATTGCGGGAGGAGGAAGCTTTGACCCATGGCTCTTTGTTTTAGTTTACGCCGTTGTGTTCTTAGGGGACCTCTCAACGCACTTCAGCAACGACTATTTTGACGTTGAAGTCGACAGGCACATAGACCGGAGAAAGTTCTTTGCTGGTAGCACTATTCTCGTCAGTAACCCTCATCTTCGTTCATTATCTAAGTCTGTTTCTGTCGCTTTGTTGTTGTCATCGAATCTGTTGGCGGTTGGGCTTGTTCTTTTTGTTGGTGCGCCCATTGAGGTTTTTGTAGTTATTTTGGGTGCTAGCTTTGCAGGGTGGTTTTATTCGGCGCCTCCGCTACGTTTGATTTCCAGAGGGTTGGGTGAGTTGACTGTGGCGTGTGTAACGGGGTTCGCAATTCCTGGATTAGGCTATTTGGCGATGAGAGGCTGGTTTGATCCGCTGTTTTTCTGTTTTGCTATTCCTTTTGTGATGTACGGGTTCATGCTCAGCCTCAGTCTTGGGGCTCCTGACGTTGAGGTTGACCACAAAGGCGGCAAAAGAACATTTGCTGTACGAAAAGGGCAACGTGATGTTTTCTTGCTTGTTCTAGGGTTGGCGGTTTCAGCTACTTTAGCGTTCTTTGCCTATCGTTGGCTCATCACTCCCACGGTTGTAGACCTTGGGGTTGTAACTCTTTTTTCCATTGCGCCCTTAATTGCCTCCCTTATCGGGTTTGTGGGCGTTTTTCAGAAAAGAGGCGTGGACCATTTTAGCTCGTTGAACGTTGCTTCGCTGTTTGCCTTCAACATGCTAATGCTGGCATACTTGGCTTTCCTGCTAGTTGACAAGCTTTAGAGAGTGAGAGTGAAAATGCGTGAAATGCGTGTTAAACAAAGATTATAGGATGATTGGTAGCTACATGAAGCCATGAAGGCTTGCGTCCTGCACATCTCACACACAGGCAACACCAAACGTTTGGCAGAAGCCATATCAGAATTACTGAATGCACCAGTTTTTGACATAGCCTCTTCGCCTGAACCCTCTGTCGCCAATGACTTTGACCTGTTAGCGATAGGGACGCCCGTTATGGGTATGCAACCTACACCAGAAGTGCACTCGTTCGTTAAGCGCCTGCCAGAATGCACGGAAAAAAGGCAATTTTGTTTTGCACTTGCGCTATAAGACAAGGCGGAACCCTAAAAGTCTTGGAGAAGGAACTAACCCAGAAAGGCTACTCCACCATCTTATGCGTCTCCAAAAGAGGTTTAAAGCTAAGTTAAGTCGACTTCTCAGATGTTTTGCAGAAGATAAAGAGGGTATTGGAAAAATAAACGACTGCACAGACATATTGGTTCAGAGCTGCGTGGGATCGAGCTTCCCGTATTTAAACCGAAGTTTATAGAGCAAGTCTTCCATATTTGCTTTTTCTGAATATGAGCAATACTTACTCATAGTTACGAATTGAGAACCCAAAAGAAGTAGGCTTAATTGAAAAAAGATTATTCCGCATTTTCTACTACATCATATGCAAACTCGAAATAGTTCTTTATGTAGATGCTATGGAAGAAAGAAATCTATTTTTGGATACAAAGTGCGTTACTAGTTCTTAATCATGTGTTACGACTTGACCACTTAACGCTTGGATGTTTGCAACTTCTCCAGTGTCCGCCCACACTCCAACAGTAATGCTATTAACTCCACCTGGATATTCCCTGTCGAGATACAATGTTATGTACCAATAGGGAACTAGGACCAATGGTTCCGTTCTGGAGTGAGGGAAGAATAGCGCTGAAACTGGATCACTAAGCACGTTAAAATTGGACACAGTTTCTCCGTCTGAGTTCCATTCAAAGGTTTCTGCAGCGTTCCTCGCAATTTGTATAGCTTGTTCTTTGGAAACATTCACTTGGGTGTTGCCCACCTCATAAAAGAACCAATCATCGGATAGCTCTTTTAGAATGTTATTCTGAAACACTAAGCGTATGCTTTTGGCTGCAAAGTCAACGCCGTTCGCTGTGTACATTAAGTGGACCTCTGCATTATCGCCATTGGTTGTTACTTTTAACTTGGTATTACCCAAAGTTAGCTCATTGTTTGTTTCATTGGCTGATGCCAATAGCATGCTCATTTCTTCTAGATAAGGGTCATTTGAACTGGATTTGTACCTTTCAATTATGCCTTTGGTGGCATCCAAAATATCTGTGGGTTGAGGCTGGGTGAAGACTGGGTCGTAGGGTGGCACGCCTTCAAGTAGAGAAAATTCGTAGAGGGAAAAGTGATTATTTCTAAACCTTAAATCTATGTCAATTTTGCTTCGGCTGTTTGTTAGGGAATATTTGAGTATCTCCTCAACGACGCCGCCTAAATCTGAGCGGGTTTCCATAGTATTGCTTAGTAGGGCAATTTCGTACTTTGCAATGTCAATTTGGACAACATCCCTAATAATAGTCCTCACTTGCTCTGCAGTGCTTGATAATAATATTTGTTGATTCTGTGATTTTATTCTTTCAAAATCCTCTTTTAAAAGTCCGTAGTCCACAGACAACTGGGCAAAAGAGGCATACTGAATATAGGACAGGCTTGACAAAAGCACAATCCCTATTACAAGCACTGCAAAAACTGATTTCCACCTGAAGGGTAATGACGAGAACTTCTTTGTCTGGACACTTTCCACCTTTTCCGCCCCCTTCAACATAGATACAGAGGCTTCCCCCAATCTAGATAGCTTGTATCTTCCATTCTCCATTTTGATTGTGAATTCACTAAGAGTCTCAAGGTGATATGTCAATTGGGAACCTGGAATACCAAGTTTGTCAAGCATCTGTGAGAAAGTCATTGATTTTTCCGAGAGCATCTTGAGAATCGTCCTGCGTGCTGGATGCTTCAACGAGGTAAACATAATCGAGTAGGTGTCTTCCTCTAAACCGCACATTCGAATCCACCAACTTAATGATATATCAGTCCTTATTAGATAACTTTGGCTATTTAACACATATTTCTCTGTTAGAAACCTTGTTAGTCAAGAAATATTGACTAAAAAATGGATAGTACATATTTCTTGTGTCAAGAAACCTTTACAAAAAATGATTTATGCCAAAATTATCCCATGATATATCTGGGGCTAAATGGTGGAAGCAGCTGCAAGTCGTCAGGTCCAAGATTTGGCGGGCATAAACGATAATAAGGTTACTTCTAAAACAAAATGCGTTCTAGTGGCAATATACGAAAATGACGGAAAAACAATCCTGCAACCACTCATAGCTGAACAAGAAGCAAAAACAATGCCGGGATTGTTCCAGAACAAAACTCTCGAAGTTTGGCTATCCAATGGTAAAACTGACATTGCACAATTCGACATCGCTATACTAAAGTACAGACAAGTGTCACAGTCATTGACAAAATGTAAAAAAACGAAAACTCAAGTGTGTTTGAAGAACTATTTTGAAAACCTCGTTTCTTGTGAACAATGCCCTCTAAACGTTAATTCAGATGAGAATTCAGATGACGAAGGCTAAATCGACCAGCAAAGCGCCATTATACATGGTGACGTGGCGGTGCACCAGAAAATGCGTAGGCAACTGTCTATACTGCAGCTACACTCAAGAATACGCCAAAGACACGCAAGTAGACACCAAAACTGCGTACAAAATTGTTGATGAAATTTACGATTTTGGCTCTCCCTTTTTTGGTATAAGCGGAGGAGAACCCTTACTACGACAAGATATTTTCGACGTTATAAAATACGCCAAACAAATTGGCTTTGGAGTAAGCTTGATAACCAGTGGATTCGCCTTCGACGAAAAACGCCTTAACAATCTCGTGCGAAACGCTACGACAAAGCATTACACGCCATGAAAAAACTGTCAGAAAACGGCATCCTAGACTGCATAGTAACAACCATGACCAAATACAACATAAAAGACGCTGAACACATCGTAAAACTCGCAGAAGAATACAATGCTCGCATGGTCGTCTTCCACAATCTAGTCCCCGTAGGGCGAGCTGGCTCAAACATGCCTGACCTAGCGCCTTCGCCAGAAGAATACGAGTGGGCATTCAACAACATCTACGATTTGCAGGTCAAATACGCAGGAAGAGTTCATGTAAATGTTTACGCGCCCTTCTACGCTAGAATCGTACGCCAAAGGAACCCTGTTGATTTCTGTCGGCAAGTGCACAATCGGCGGGAATTACATCAGCGTAACCGAAAACGGCGACTACCGATCATGCGGCTTCCACGAAGGCTACAGACTCGGAAACGTAAAAGATAAGAGCTTAAAAAGGACATGGAACGAGCTTCAGCATTCTGAACTGCACCTGAAGCTGCGAGACAAGAGCAACATCAAAGGCAAATGCGGCGTCTGCGAGTACCGCGAAATCTGTGGAGGATGCCGAACACGCGCCGAATATTATACTGGAGACCTTTTCGAATCAGATCCGGCATGCGCTTACATACCCAAAGTTCTTCAAGAAGATATTAGGGATAACTGTGAAATCACACATAGTTGCGTGTTTAGTAGCAGTAATGGTTAGCGGTTTCTCGCTAGCTGCCATCACGCATCTTGCCTTGGCAACAAGACGCGAGCGTGGTTAGCGTGGTTAGCGTGGTTAGCGTGGTTAGCGTGGTTAGCGTGAGATTACTCATGAAACAAATGTAGATGTTACATTTTGACGGCGTGTGAATCCATCACCTATTCGAAGCATCGGCTTCAACTGGCTTTTCCGAAGGGTTGTGGGGTTTTTCGGTTAAGCGTTTAGTTATAGATTAATTCAAAGTGATTTTGTTATTTTGGCGTTAATTCCAACAGAATAATGGCTCTGCCGAAGCCTATTTGTTTCCTATCGCCCATATGTATGAACATGAGACATGTTCCCATTTCAGCGGCTTCCAACGTACTTATTTTCGAGATAAAGGTTTCGTTCTCCTCTGATTGTATGATGAGGGGATAGGGGTCAAAGTTTGCTTGCCCAAGTTTTGCCGCGGATGAACCAGACGCAATAGCTACGTTTTTCTTGTAAGCACGGATGTTTCCCTGTTTTCTCAGAATACTATTTTTATAAGGCCATAGACTTTTCCTATAAAAAAGGAACGCATAATCCTCATGACGCTTATCATTGATGACGCGGGTAGCGGTGACTTGCTTTTCGGCGTGGTAATAGGCATCTACCGCGAGGAAACAGGCGAGTTCAAGTACGACCTCATCGATGTCAAGTTCTATCAAGACCTCTTCCGCAATAGGGAGTACTTGCAGGAGGCTTCCCGCGTCACGTCAACGCTTGTTGAAAAGTTGAACGTGAAGCCTGACGAGGAGATTCACATTTGCCAGGGTTGCATCTTCGACGTGGCGGTGGCTGACCTGCAGAAGATCTACGGTGAAGACAGCGTTTGCCGCGTGAAGGTGACGGGTGAAGCGCAGCGGCTGGTGGAAATCGCTTACTTAGACGAGATCAGAAATTTGGGTTACGAGCCGTTGGCAGAGCGGGAGGAAAAGCGAGCCAAAAACTTCTTTCACATGATGCGATGGCTCAAGGCGCACCCCGATATGCTCCGATACGCGAAGACTGGGTGGCCGCGACTGAAGAGGTACCGCCTCTTCAAGGAGGCGCATCGGGAGGATCAGGAAGAGATGCATGAAACGGTGTGCAGTGAATGCGGTACCCGCTGTGAAGTGCCTTTCAAGCCTAAATCGGGCAAGTCTGTTTACTGTCAGGTATGCTGGAAAAAGCGGAAACATCGACGCAAAAAGAAACTGTAAATGCTCGACGCTTCTACCCCGCGGCACTAATACGGCGGAGCTCCCACTGCTCGGCTCTGCCATAAGAGGAACGCAATGAGAGCGAACGCGACTTTGTGCGGCAGGGTTGTCGACGTTTTGACGGCGAAAACGTTTTAAGTTTTTGCGACCCAAGGGTGCGGTAAGAAGGCTGCCATGCCATGACTGAAATTGAAGGAGTAAAGAAGCTGGGCAAAAATGAGTTTTACAAGTGTCCGTTTCGCCACGTGCGCCCGAGGCATAAGCAGGCGTTCTTCAAGGATTTTGCGCCCACTTCCGCATTTTCGGTGGCAGAGACGATCATCTCGAGGTCGCACAGCTACATGAGCAACTCACTTGGGAAGCTAGGCGACAGGCGTCAGAGAAGGGTGGCCTGAGAGAAGAGGATCTGCGGTTGATTTCGCTTGCGACTTGGCTTACCGCCGTAGAAAAACAAACGGGCAAGCCAATTCAAGTAGTTAAACGGCAAAAGTGAAGACTAAAGCAAAGGCGAAGTGGAGAGTAAAAAAGGATTGAAGGTAAGTACGAAGTTATTGGACTGCTTCTACGCTTTGGATTTCTGGTACTTTCTGCTTGATTAATCGTTCGACGCCTTGTTTCAGTGTCAGGGCGGACATGGGGCAGCCTGCGCATGCTCCTCGCAGGCGAACTTTTACGATGTTGCTTTCGACTGCGATGAGATCTATATCTCCACCGTCTGCTTGAATTTGCGGTCGTATCTCGGCGAGGACAGCCTGCACTTTTTTCTCGGTTTCGCTCATCTGTGTTTTTCACCACGCATTTGTCTTAAAGCATAACCCATAAACAGCGATTAATCATAAAAGCGTTACTCATGTTGGCGTGTTTCGTAGGGTTCAAGCGTTATGCGCTAACTCATTTCAAAATTCATAGTATTTGCATCTAATATAGCGCGAGCTTGTGTTCGGACAGAAGGATATCATTAAGGAAGGCTAAATTGACCGTACAAAAGAGTATGCAAGGGAACTCGCAGCTAAGTTGAAGAGAGAAAGAGATTAAAAAGCTGCGGCAGAGAAGACTCTGCTTTTTCGCAGAACTAGAAGTTATTCTTGCCTATTGTCACCACCTCATTTTTTGAGCTTGAAAAACGGTGATCCCTGAGATACAACACAATTTACTAACAAAGGGATCCGATGCAGTTATCCCGCGTCTTCCAAAGAGAAAGGCAAATACAAAACCACAGATAAAGGACGCCAATTCATATCTACTCACAACCATCTTAGCGAGATTATGGGAATACTCAATCTGTCACTGACAGAAATAAGAGTCTTAAGTGCTCTGACGCCTACCAAACGTCGATTTCAACCTTTTTGTGAGATAGGGTATATCGGTGAAACAATAGGCTACTCTGCTTCAGCATGCATCCTTTTTCTGTATGCGTACGCATATTCAACAAACGCCACAAACAGCGACGAAGACCCCGTGCCAAGTAAAACTAAAGTTGCTGGATCTAACATTCACTTCCATCCTCGTTTCTAGGGTGCTGTAGGCACGCTTGGATTATACAAACTATTTTGAGAAAAATTCATAATCCTGGAGGAAAAAACCAGCCCAGCAGACTCAACTAACTTAAAAAGAGAAAGCCCTAGATAAAACACTCGTGACTGACACTTGACACGCGAATTCATCCTCTTCTCACGCCTAGGGAAAACCAGCCCAGACATCTGCAACCTGCACGACGCAGGAAGACTAGATATCGTCCACGAATGCATCGTTGCAAGTCTCTTCCTCTCACATAGTGTTCGCAAAAATGCAACTTTCCACGCCGTTTTAAACGGTCCACCAAATCCGCCACTGTACATCGAAATCAACGGCGCAACGCTCCACGATGTGCGCACAGATATAGATACTTGGCAACGCATCCTCAAAAAGGTAATCTCCGGCAAACAGCACCCAGGCATAACAACAAGCAAAACAAGCTTCGAATCACTTCTGAAGACAAAAGCAGAAAACACGTGCGTCTATGTTCTCGAAGAAGGCGGAAAAGACATAGCCGAAGTTCAAATAACCGAGAACTGCGTTTTCGTGCTTGGCGACCATATTGGCTTGCCCAAAAAATTAGAGACTTTCGTGCTCCGCTACGGGCAGAAAATCAGCCTAGGAAAACAGCCTTACCTCGCAGCTTCATGCATAACCATCATGAACTACCTTTTGGATCGTAAAGTCAAAGGGTTCTCTTGAAGTGCTCCCAACCCCGCGATGCAACAGCACATGTTTTCCCGTTAACATTTAGCAACACCTGCCTGTCACGCGTCACTTTTCCAATAGGCAAAAGACGCCCACCTGCTGCTTCAACAGCCGTTTCTGCATCTGCCCACCGTTTAGGCTTGACGGTCACCACAAGCTCATATTCTTCCCCGCCATAAAGCGCCAGTTCCAACGCGTCCAACCCGTTAAACTCGGCAAACCTGAGAACCTCTTCTGCAACAGGTACGCTGTTAATTACCAACCCAACACGACTCGCTCGCGCCAACTCATGTAAACTCCAAGCTAACCCATCGCTCGAATCGATCGAAGCCGAAACCGCACCTGAACTGCAAAGCGCCAATCCCTCATATAACCGAGCCTTGGGCATAAAAACCGAACGCAAAAGCACCTCCCGTAACTCCTTTGAGGCAGCGTATCCGTCTAAAAGCAACCGCAACCCCGCGGTCGTTTTGCCGAAAAAACCAGTAACCGCCACAATATCTCCTGCCTTAGCACCGCTACGCAGCATAAGCGCCCTACGTTTAGCTGTTCCAAAAAGTGAAACGGATACAACTACGTCTGACGCCTCATTCGTGTCGCCGCCGATAATGTAGGCACCGTACTCCTGCGCTCCAGCATTCAACCCCCGTGCCATCTCCTCTATATCTTTCCGCATAAAACGCCGTGGCAACCCAAGTGAGATAAGCAACGCTGCAGGTTTCACGCCTTTCGCTGCAAAATCGCTGACGTTCATGACAACCGCCTTTCGCGCCGCTTGCCATAAGCTCATGCCTCGTGGTACATCAGTTTTGTCGACAAGCATGTCAGTCTTCAAAACGGCCACCCGTCCATTGCCGATGTCGACGGCGGAAACGTCGTCACCGAAAGGCACGGGCAGATTGGGCATGGTGCTTAAAAGACTTTGGATAAGCTTGATTATGCGCCTCTCACCAATTTCTTCGCCTAATTCAGCTTTGCCACCCTTGCGACCCCTCGCTTTACTCACAAACAAGCCTCCACCCAAAAAACTGTTTGACGTAACGCACAATGTTATTTTGGATAGTGCGCCTTTTAAAATTGACGCTTGTCGCAATCTTGCTTTCCTAACATTTAAAAATGTGAGCACATCACTGATTAGCGATTGCATGTGCCTCGATAGCTCAGCCCGGTAGAGCGGCTGCCTCGTAAGCAGCAGGCCGCGGGATCAAAGCCCGCTCGAGGCTTTTTGTTTTCGATTTGTTTGGTGGTTTTGGGTGTTTTAGTGGTTGTTTTTTGGTTTTTGTTGGGCTTGGTGCGTTTTTTTGTTGTGTATTTGTGTTGTTCTGGTGTTAAGAAATGTTTATAAAATATTAATAGTACCGATAGAGTTGAGGACAAGTAGGCAGGTAGGTGGTGTATGCCTCTTTTAAACTCACATGTTCATGATGAAAGGCTTAGGTGTCCGTATAAGGGTTGTGAAAAGACGTTTGATAAACCTACGGTGCTGACTGATACATCTACGATTCCAAGGCAGTCGTATTACGCTTGTCCGCACTGCATGTCGAAGCTGGATATAACCATTGAAAATATGAAAATTGTGGGTATTAAGCCTGCTGAATATCCGAAAGTGTTTGAGTCGCCGGCCAAATGCGCTCATTTTTCTGGGCTTTTGAATGCTCGACCTCAAGATGCGCCTTTGCCTGAAGAATGTTTGCTCTGCCCAAAAGTGCTCCAGTGCAACATCCTCAGAAAGTAGTGTGCTCTGTTGGAATTTTTTTTCTATACCCCCTCTATCGTTATGGTTGTTTGCGTTCTAAGTCCTATTCACTGTTTTTTGTTGTGAAACAGGTTTTCCACGCGTCTTTTTCCATCGCAAGACTTCGCAGAATGTCCTAAAAAGTCGCAGAAAGTCTAGTGACGCACGTTGTCTAGCGTGTAGAGCTGCTCTTTGTTGCGTGAAAAGGGATTAAAGCCCTCCTTTTATGAAGTCATCTGTGTGGAAAAGGTGACGCAGTTGATTTCCTAATATCTTGCTACGATTATGAGACTTTGTCCGATTCGAAGACGATTTTTACATAGTACATCATTCTCGCTGTGTAGGCGCTTCTAACTAGCCGGGTCCTGAAGCAAATTTGGGGTTTTTGCGCCACCGCCTGTGATGAAGAAAAAGTCACACGGTTCGTTGTTCAAGTACGCCATAGTGACGTTAACATCGCAGTCAAGTTGGTTTCCAATATGGATGATCATGCAGGTGCATTTTATGGCGATATTCTCGATGTGCAAACTGAAAAGCTGCTTGGACGAAGTTTCTGTGAGGTCGCCCATCATTCCTGAAACAAAATTGTGAAAAAAAAATGCCAGCAACGAAGATTATGATAACCGTTTAACAAAAAAAAAGCGCGCGCTAAAAAAACCGGCGGATACAGCCGTTCGGCACTTAACCACTTACACACGTTTTTATATCCGCCTCCGTAAATCTCATTGCTTAATACAACCCTTCGAATATTATGAGCCTTTGCTAAAAAGATACAACCACAAATCCAGCCTACAGTGTAACCGTCACACCTAGTTTTTCTGCTATTGGAATGGTCTTTGGAGTTGGCTAAGGTTTTTATGGCGCATGCGAAATTATGTTCTCTGAACCCCGAAGAGGGGCTGTCGGCTAGCTTGGTCTAGGCTTGTAGACTTGGGCTCTATAGACCCCGGTTCAAATCCGGGCAGCCCCATTAAATTGACTTTATTGTCATTGGAATTGCCTTTGTTTAGTTAGTTACAAGTCAAAATTGCTTCACTAAATGTTTTAAGTGGTTCTCAAACCTTTTACTGAGACTAAGCATAATGCTTTCGACTTTTGAACTAATTCTTTATCTAGAAATAATACAACATTGCCTTTTTTGTCATTGCATGAATATCCTCGCGGGAGCAAACGGAAGTTCTATGTTATATGTTTGGTTATTGCAAAAAAATGTAATTATTCTGATCATTTTGAAAGAGACGCGTCTTATTCCGTTAGTACAGCACGTTTTTGCTTCGCCTCCTTTCATCCAAGGAAAATCTCCTCCATACTGAAGCACCGTGAGATCCTTGTAAATATATTGCCATGCCCAAGAGCAAAAACCAACAGGCATCTCACCGCAGTTTTCAACAATGAACTGCTGGCTCTCCTCAAACTTTGAACATTTCTCAAAGTCCCGTCCAGTAATCGGATTATTTGGAACTTCAGCTCCAAAAACAACCTTAGGTTCAATCCTTTTCAAAACAACTATTTTGATCTTTGCCAATACAAACACAACTCAAACCGACCCAAGCACTTTCAGTATGCTGTGTTAATATATTGCCTTTTTCGAAAAGCATAGTCCACACGATTTTCAAATTTCGAAAATTCTAACATAAAAGAAAAGCCAAAAAAAAGTATCGTTATTGGTGTGTATTTCCCATGACATATCATTCGGGTAGCTTTTCGACAAATAGCTTAACTTTCTTACGGTATTCTTTAAATGCAGCTCGCCCCGTTTTTGTTAATGCAAGCGCAGTGTGAGGTTTTCTTTCAATAAACTCTTTAGTTACCTCAACATAACCAGCCTCTTCAAGCTTGCTCAAGTGAGCAGAAAGATTGCCAGGAGTCATCTCCGTTTGGTGCAGAAGAAATGTGAAGTCTGCACTTTGCACGACGTAAAGCTGTGCCATTATCATCAACCTACTAGGTTCATGTATCAATCGATCGACATCTTTGATGATAGTTCCGCTACTCGGCAATAGCCTTGTCACCTTTCAGAGGATACTTCCTTACTAAATTGGTCAGTAGAACAAAACCTACTACAATTACTGTAGTTCCCAACGCCATTATTATGTATCCAAAGAATATACCCATAAAGTGCCCGATTACAAGCGAAATGGCTGCAAGTAAGCCATATGCATAGAGTCGTTTAAGCCCCATTGTATACCCGAAAAGGGCACAAACAGCCAAGCTTCCGAGCCCCACTATGAGCATTCCATTTTGAACGATTAAATCCAGCCACTGTCGCAATCCACTTTGAGAGGTAGCAAATGTAAACGCGAAGAAAGCAAACAAGCCCGCTACCATCGTCCCTATGAAAACTGCGGTTAGTTTGTTTGCGCCTCGAGTCCCAAAATTTACATATCCTATGCGGGGCATCGTGATTTTTCTTTTTGCCACAATCCATATTGGCAAAACAGTCGTTATGAGAATAGCCGGCATTATGACTCCAAAGCCTAAGTCCCAGATTATCTGCATGAATATCCCTAAGCCAAATCCCAGAATGTATAGTCCTGCAAATATATCCATCAAACCGTCCTGATGATAAGACATGTATGCCTTTCGTTCAATTTCCTTCAAGTTTGGTTCATCAGTCATTTTTTTCGCCTCAAATACTATAGACTACTTTCTAATTTATAAAGCTTTGCATTAAAAAGTAGTTTATGAGTATGTTGTGGCTAAAAAACCACCTAAAAAACACCGCGAAAATTGCTCGAAAATCAGCCAAGCATATCTTCAAGCATAGTTAAATTGGCGCGCGCATAAATGACGATGACTTTTGTAAAATCATGTCATCTCAATCGGATTTCACCAAAAACTCGCCAGTTTCTTTCCTTTTCAAGTTTTTATGCCTTGTGGAGTCCTGTGAGTTAGACCAAAGCGTGTTGCTATAATGGGGTTGCACTGAAGAAATACTCTTTTTCCCTTTCAGATGCAATTTTGATGTGATAACGGGTTCCATTAACATACACATAATTCACTGAAAGATCTTGGGTGCCGTTCGGCGAAACTTGTCCAGTGGTAGGGATTGTTGTGAACGACTGCTTTTCATTGTTCACCCATATTTCGGCAACTGTAAAAGCCAACGTTCCAGAGTTATTGATGCTCATGTAGATGGTGTTTCCGCCTGAAAAGACAACACTCGAAACAGTCAGGTCTTCGGTCATCAAAGCTCTGCTTGCCGGCGAATCCGTTAACACGCTAACAGCCACGCTGACAGGAACCATGAGAACGATGAGCAAAATTGAAGCCCCGAAAAGATTCAACTTCCCTTTTTTCACGAAACCCAACACCTTCATTTTTTCGTCTCAATTTTTTTTGGATTTAACGGATTGGTTCACTTGATATTTGAAATTGAAGCAGCAGTACAGTAGCATAATCCAAGATAAAATCTTCAAAAGCTTCCATGGTTAACCCTTAAACTCATTGTTTATTGTGTCTAAGTGAATTTCAATCAGTGGAGTGATCATCAGATATAAACTTTCCTAGCAAACCTTGAAAAAACCCGTTAACACCCTGTTTATTGCAAGCTACAATGCCAAAACAAACATGTTTAAGCTGGACATAACTCCTGAGGTTAATGTAGTTCTGTAGTGCAGTTTCATGGGTGTTATTTAAAAATCTGACCTTTTTGGGGGCAACGTGTTGTACAGTTGAAAGCCCAAAACATAGACTAACTTCGTTCTTCAATGCGAAAGAGCACGCGCTAGATCTGGTTTTCCAAGGTTTGCTCAGGAACAAGTATTTCCACCGTTTCAGCTTCGACTCTCTTGCTTTTTCTTTTCCTCTTTTTCTTAAATTCTTCAAGGTCAGCTGCTTCAAAGTTTGGTAATATGCACATAATTTCCCCTGAAAGATTGGTTTGCCCTATTAGGTTTTATGAATTACCAATCCACTTTAGCAATTAAACTAAGAAAATTAGCATCAACAAAATTTGCCAAGGTGCCACATCCTTCGGGGAGATAAGTGAAAAACAATTTCTTTAAAACCTTACTTTCGCGGTGGAAGCCTAAAAACTGGTTAAGTAATGCGTCTAGTTGCCTATAATTTTTTTCCGTTTTTTCGATGTTAAACGAGTCTATAAAGTTGATGTATCAAGCAACAAACCCCAAAATGGGGTTTGAAGATATATATAATTACAACGATTGTTAACGAGGGAAAAAAGCGGTTATTAGCCACATTAAATTTCTTTAACTGCACAAGAATCTGTGCATTTTCGTGTTTGTTGTTCATGTGCATTTTAATTGTGTTGTCAACAATCTTTTAAATAGGGACCACTACATTTAGTGTATACTTGTGCGTGGTTAACACTATGGTAATTCGCGCTCGTACCAATCAAGAATAGAGGAGAAGGCATGAAATGCCCGTATTGTGGATCTGCTGAATTCAAAACTTTGGAAACACGCGATTCTCCAGAAAACACCACCCGAAGACGCAAAGAATGCATCAACTGCGGAAAACGCTTTACAACTTACGAGTACGTGGAAACCGTAGAACTCATGGTAAGAAAGAAAGACGACAAGCTAGAGCGGTTCGACGTCAACAAGATAATCCGCGGCTTGCAGAAAGCCTGCGAAAAAAGACCCATAACCATGGACCAAATCAATGAGCTAGCAGGACTAGTACGCCAAGCCGTAATGGCAAAAGGCAAAGAAGAAGTCACATCCAAGGAAATTGGCGATTTGGTCATGAAATATCTGAAAGACCTCGACCGCATCGCGTACATTCGCTTTGCGTCTGTTTACAAAAAGTTTGAAGAACCTGAAGACTTCAAGCGATTCCTTGAGGTGAAAAAATGAAGTATGTTAGGAAACGTGATGGAAAATTAGAACTCTTCAATCAGGAACGTATAACAAACGCTATTTGGAAAGCCGCAAAAGCAGTGGGCGGGAAAAACCTTGAACAAGCCAGATTCATAAGCGACGAGGTGATGGCGGAACTTCGAAGCCGATTTGGCGAAGACGGCTGCCCCACGGTTGAGGAGATCCAAGACTTAGTTGAAAAAAGGTTAATTGAGAATGGTCGCGCTCAAACTGCAAAAGCGTACATTCTCTACAGAAAGCAGCATCAAGACATGCGCGAGCTAGCTGCGCTCTTGAGTTCCTCGGATCTAGTAGATCAGTATCTAGAGATTGAGGACTGGCGCGTCAAAGAGAACAGCAACATGAGCTACTCACTTCAGGGTTTGAATAACTACCTCTCATCAACAGTCATAGCTAAGTACTGGATAAGTCGAATTTACCCCAAAAAAATTGCTGACGCACACTTTTCAGGTGATATACACGTCCACGATCTGGGAGTATTGGGACCTTACTGTGTTGGCTGGGATGTAAGTGACTTGTTGCTCACAGGTTTCGGTGGCGTATCCGGCAAGATAGAGAGTAAACCCGCCAAGCACTTCCGCACGGCGCTGGGTCAAATAGTCAATTTCTTCTATACACTACAAGGTGAAGCGGCAGGTGCACAAGCGTTTAGCAACTTTGATACTTACTTGGCGCCATTCATACGCTACGACCGCCTAAATCAGAAGGAAGTAGAGCAGGGGCTGCAGGAGTTCTTCTTCAACATGAACGTGCCTACCCGCGTGGGCTTCCAGACGCCCTTTACCAACCTTACCTTGGACTTAACCGTGCCCGACTTCATGAAAAACGAAGGCGTAATCTTTAACGGAAAAGTTACCGAGGACACGTATGGCGATATGGCTGAGGAGATGGAAATGTTCAACTTGGCTTTCGCCGAGATTATGCGTCAAGGTGACTCGAAAGGAAGGGTTTTCACTTTCCCAATCCCTACGTACAACATTACCACAGACTTCGCCTGGGACTCACAAGTCTCTCAAGCCATATTCAAAGTCACAGCTAAGTATGGCGTACCCTACTTCTCCAACTTCATAAACAGCGACATGCACCCCGAAGATGTGCGAAGCATGTGTTGCCGCTTGCGAATAGATAATCGCGAACTGCGGAAACGCGGCGGAGGATTCTTCGGAGCTAACCCGTTAACCGGCTCCATAGGCGTGGTAACATTGAACCTGCCCCGTGTCGGCTACTTATCCAGAGACGAGGATGATTTTTTCCAGCGGTTAGACACAATAATGGAAACAGCTAAACTCAGCCTAGAAATCAAACGCAAAGCGCTCGAGGCTTTCACGGAAAACGGCTTGTACCCATACAGTCGCCGCTATTTGCGCCATGTGAAAGAAGGCTACGGTAAGTTCTGGAAAAACCACTTCTCCACCATAGGCTTGGTAGGCGTCAACGAGGCGATCGTCAACCTCTTAGGTGTGAACATTGCTGCCCGAGAAGGAAAGGATTTCGCGGTGAAAACACTCCGCTTCATGCGAAACAGGCTGGTGGAGTTCCAAGAGGAAACAGGAAACATATACAACCTTGAAGCCACGCCCGCTGAAGGAACTTCATACAGGCTGGCGCGCATCGACAAGCGAAGGTATAAAGAAATTAGAGCAGCAAACGAGTTCCTATTCCAGACGCAGCATGCTGAGCCGTTCTACACCAACAGCTCACAGCTTCCTGTGGACTACGAAGGCGACCTTTTCGAAGCGTTAGAGCATCAGGAAAGCCTACAGACGCTTTACACAGGTGGCACAGTCTTCCACATCTTTCTAGGCGAAAGACTTTACTCATGGCAATCAGCCGCTGAACTCATCCGAAAGGTTTCCTTAAGCTCACGCCTGCCCTACTTCACACTGACGCCGACGTTCAGCGTGTGCCCCAATCACGGTTACACAAGCGGTGAGCACAATCGATGCCCAGTCTGTGGTGCCCGATCTGAAGTCTACTCGCGCGTGGTCGGCTACCTGAGACCAGTGGACCAGTGGAACGACGGGAAACAAGCCGAATTCGCCATTCGCAAAACCTTTGACAAATCTACGGTGATGACTACAGCGCCCCTGACTGTTTAAGAGGAAGAAACATGAAGTTTAGCGGTCTTCAGAAAGTCAGCCTAATCGACTACCCGAACAAGATAGCCTCCGTACTTTTCACTCCGGGCTGCAATCTGCGGTGTGGGTTCTGCCACAACTGGCGCATATCCGTGGATCCGAAACCGCCGTTCCTGCAGGAAGCGGTAGCGTTGAAGATTCTAGAGCGCCGCAAGAAGTACGTGGACGCCGTGGTTGTCACAGGCGGAGAACCCTGCATGCACAAGGAGCTGCCGAGGTTCTTGACGAAGCTGAAGAAACGAGGTTTTCAAGTGAAGTTGGACACGAACGGTTTCTACCCTGGCGTTCTTGAAGAATGCTTAGCACATGTGGATTATGTGGCTTTGGACGTGAAAACATCGCTGGAGAAATACAAGCTTCTGGGCGCTAAAAGCACCAACGGACTACTGCGCACCGTCGAGATGTTGAAGATGGGCAAAGTGACATACGAGTTCAGGACCACAGTGGTTCCAGAAATTGTCACATCAGAAGACATGGCCAAGATTTGCGAACTCGCCAAAGGTGTGAAAACTCATGCTTTTCAACAGTTCGTGCCGTGTGACACCTTGGAGAAGCGGTTTGAAGGGTTGAAACCTTACACGCCCGAACTCATCAATGAGTTCGCTCGAAATATGAAGGGTTACGCGGAAAACGTGGTTCTCCGCCTTTAGCACCTAACGCCACTATTTTTTGCCGAAAGAGTACTTGATTACGCATTTATGGCTGGGAAAACGCGCGCGCATCACAAATTCCTGACCAACGAACAACTGAGTGAAATCGTATTCAAGGGTTGTCGGATACGAACTTATTGCTGTGCTTCTACAGCCACACACGTTTACCAAAACTTGAAATAAAACACTCTATCAATCAGCGAACAACAATAAAAAGTGAAGGAAAACGCGGCTTTAAGAAACGACTACATCACTTTGGCGGACATTAAGGCGGCCTCAGATAGATACGAAGTTGTCATCTTGCGACCTGAAGGTCGACTCCGCTGTCTTTGGTGATGGCTTTTGACGCAGGACCGACGGCCGAGATGGCTAAAATGTTTTTGAAAGTGGATTTCACTCCAAGCAACTCAAAAGCTGCTTCTTTTCTCAATTCAATTTCGAAATGCGATATTTTCCATTCCTCGCCGTCTACGAGAATATCGGTCACTTTGCCGACTCTTAGCCCCCCGCAGTGTACTTCTTTGCCGATCAATTCGCTAAATTTCATTACGTTCTACCCTTGGTTCTTTTACTCTCTTTGTAAGTTTATAATATTTATTCTGCCATGGCACGACGTGGTGGTTTCGGTGAGGTGTTTTTCGGGAATTAATAATTCGTTTTTGTTACTCATGAATTATGGCGCTTATTGTTATTCAGTCTTCTTCCTTTTATCGCGGTTCACCAAACCAACGATGAGACATATCAGACCAAGGCGAAAAGAGGCAAACCAATTTCAAACGTTAATTCCGTTATAAGATACACTACCATCATGGCAAATCCAGTGGGCAAAAAAGCTATGCCCATTACTAAGAAGGCACGATAGTCTATTTCTCCTGTTTTTCTTTCCCTTTTCCTCTTCCGCAAAATCACTACTATCAGTAGCGTAACCACTATACCTATGAGCAGAAGCACACTCATAACAGACGACGAATCATTCACTCGCCCTCCCTCCTCATCACAGTTAGAAATTGGGAATTTCATCTAAAAAACTTGAGCCTACATATAGTTTGCCTAGACCTGAGACGCTTACACTCAATACACAATCATCCTTCTTTCCTGTGTCTGCTAGTAGAAATATTTTAAAGCCATCAAATTTTAAATTTTTAAACTACTCAATCCAAAGTAGTGAATCAGCCAAAAAATGGAGAGTAAAAAACAATAAAGAAAGCTCTCTTCGTGATCTTCTCTATAATCGCTTTGTGCACTCTATTGGCAGTGCCGCTACTATTACACTCACCACCAGAACCAGCACAGACACCAACTCCCTCGCCAACACTCGCACCAAGCGCTTTACAGCCTGCTATTACAAAGGCGATCAACTTCTTCGAGGAGCCTCGCGAACCAAACGATCCGTATGCTCTGCTGATGTTAGATGTAGCGCACCGCCGCTTTGGAATAGCTGCATTCGCCAATGCCTTGCAGCGCTATGACCAGATACTAGCCACTCTCCCAGATAAAGCACCTCTAATGCGCTTGTTTCGGCGCATCGCTGATCACGACAACCCGCTGCAGGCCTGGGACCTACAGGAGGTGACGGAAGACCTCGACCGCGTCACAATCCTCGCTCTCTATTGCGATCAACTGGGGTTATCTGACACGGGTTATCAATCGATGCTTGAACAGGCAATGAGCCTGGGAGATTATATGCTGACGCACGTGCTACTGTCATGGATCTGGATTCAGGAGAATGGCTGCGGAGTGCTACTATCCGACGGCTTCATAGAGAACGTTTGCCAAGCTAATGCTGCGCTAATCAACGATGACTCAGTGGTGGATGACCTTGAGCTTGAGGCTGCGACGTTTCTCTACTTTGCGGGTCAGGGCGCACTGGTTGACCGCGGCTTTGTTGACTGCGTTATTGCTGCGCAGAATTCCGACGGGGGCTGGTCGCTTTCCAGCGGTACTCTAGACGACTCGGACTGGCACGCCTCGGTCTTGGCACTCTTGCTCTTGCTGCACGTGAAATACCCTTCCGACTCTTATCCGCCGATGCTTGCTCCTGCGTTGTCATAAGTGGCGTCGGCGAACTCGGCTGATGGGCTAATTCCGTTATATTTTGACTTATGGCCTGTGTCGCTATCCAGAGCGTCCATGGATTTTGCGTTTATTGTAGTTTATGTTGACCGCCGAAACCGCTTTCTAAAAAGAAAAAAAGGTAACTATAGAAGGGGAAACATCACTGAAAAAGGGGAAAAGTTTAAGGGTTGATGTTTTGTTAGCTTTCGCGTACTCGTTTACTAGGAGTTTGCGGTTTGAAGTTCAAGGGAGAAACTATAGAGGAACACAAGGCTGAGGTTCTAATCAAACTCAGAAAATACAAACTGATCAAAAAAGAGAAACATGAAGGCGCCTTCGGTTACATTGTTGACATTCCCAAGGATAAAGAGAAAGCCTTAGTCTGGTGCATTCTTGACGAGGCGACTGTAGGCATCGCGATGATGAACAACTTGTACAAACTATTGGAAGAAAAAGGGTTGGAACGCGCCGTCGTGATTACAGAAGGGCGCTTCACGCACGCCGCTAAGCAAGGTGCCAAAAAGAAAAAGGTGGAGCTTCTGCCTAAGACTTTCCCTGTGTTCGAAATTTTTGATCACAAGCTGGTGCCCAAGCACGAGATTCTAGATGAAAAGGAAAAAAGCCAGATTCTCGCCGAGTACAAGATTCAGCCGTACCAGATGCCGCAGATAAAAGCAACTGATCCCGCGGTGAAAGCCATAGGCGCCAGGCCAGGTGACATGCTGAAGATTATAAGAAAGAGCGTCACGGCGGGCGAGCATATTGCTTACCGCTACGTAGTAGACTGAGGCTGGCTACGGCTGGCTTATTTGGATATCATCACTTCTGTTGATTTGATGACGGCGTTTACTTCGTCGCCTTCTTTTATACCTAAATCTTCAACTGCTTCTTTCGTTATTACTGCAGTGACCACTACGGGCGCTTTAATCTCAACCTTAACTTTCGCGGTTATTCCGTCTTTTTCAACAGAGACCACTTTTCCTTCCAGTTGATTTCGTGCACTGATTCTCAGTCTTAACACCTCCCAATACTCTTGGCCTGCGAGAACCTCGCCTAAGAAGCCCGACACACGCTCGTACTCCTCAATCAAACTCTCTCCCAGCGCGGTTAGCGTTGCGCCGCCACCTCCAGCTTTGCCTCCTCTATAAGTTTCAACGATTGGTGCTTCGACTACTTTCTGAATTTTTTGCAGGTAATTCCAAACGTATCGATAGGACATGCTAAGTGTCTCAGCCGCTTTTGAGATGGAGTGCTCTTTTGCTATTGCTTTCAGGATTTCTGCGCCGCCTTTACCTATCACAGGTTCTCCTTTGTATTCTATCCATACTTTGCATGAGGGCGTGTGCTTCTTTTGAGGTCGCATTCCATTTAGAGTTTATTGCAGGAATGTTTATAAGGGTGGTGATATGAATGACGAAACATAACGGTGTTTGAGTATGCAAGCATGGCAAAAATTACTTATAGTCGCAGTATTAGCAACAATAATAGTAATCGCAGGAACGCTCATTTACTTCAATTACTTCACAAAACGCAGATTATTCATCTCAACAACCACAAGTCTATACGACACTGATTTGCTAAACGTAATTGAGACAAACTACGAAGCCACACACAACGTTGACCTCCAAATAACAGCTGTGGGAACAGGCATAGCTATCCAGCAAGCAGAGAACGGTGACGCTGATGTAGTGCTTGTTCATGCGCCCTCAACGGAACTAAAGTTTCTTGAAGGAGGTTACGGCGTGAACAGGAAAATCATAGCGTACAACTTCTTCACCATCGTTGGACCAGCAGATGACCCCGCGCAAATCTACGGACTCGATGCAAGTGAGGCTCTATTCGACATAGTAGAGTATGGACGAAATATGCCTGACCAGTCAGGGCAAACGCAAATCTGGGTCTCAAGAGGCGACAACTCTGGCACAAACTCTAAAGAAAAAAGCCTTTGGACAGCAGCTGGCTACAACTGCACTGAACTTTCTGATGAAGTATGGTTCGCAAGCACAGGTCAAGGCATGGGCGCAACCTTAGCCGTGACTAACCAGAAGAATGCTTACACTCTCTCGGATATAGGCACTTACCTGAAATTCAGCACAGACGGCACAATAGACCTAGATGCGCTGATAGTTGAAGAGCAGTATCTACTTAACGTTTACAGCGTAATGGCAGTGAACACAGCGACTGTGCAAGCAAACCAGGCAATTCATGAAAGCATAAACTTTAACGACGCAATGGACTTCATAGAGTACTTGATTTCACCCTCAACCCAGCAGCTGATAAATGACTTTGGCAAAGACACGTATGAAAAATCTCTCTTCTATGAAGCGGTACAACCATTAGAAGACAACACGCCACAACCTTTAGTCAGCTGGATACAGGAATACGCGTTCTTTGACGGTTCCGAGTGTCCACCGCAATACAGAAATGGCTACGCTGACCTTTACAGCTAGAGGAACGAAGTCTTGGCGGATCTATTCGGCGACATAGTACAGGCATTCCAACTTATACTTTCAGGCAATCCAGAAACCTACGGGATCGTCGCCCGTTCCCTCTCTTTTTCCGGAATAGCGATTATTTTGGCCATTCTTTGGGGCACACCTATAGCCATGTTAATTGCCATGAAAGAATTTCGAGGTAAAACCTTAATCAAAACAATTTTCAGTACCTTAATTGGCTTGCCAACAGTGGTTTTAGGCCTAATTCTCTTCCTTATCTTTTCAAAAGGGGGACCATTAGGTTTTCTGGGGTTGCTTTACACGCCAGGAGCGATAATGATTGGCCAGGCGATACTAGTAACACCGATTCTTGTTAGCATAGGAATTTCTTCTATTGAATCTGTTGACCCTGAAATAATGAACTTGTCCAAAACGCTGGGTGCTTCAGAATCTCAAGCACAAATAGCAGTTTTGAAGGAAGCAATCAACGGAATAATCCTGTCCGACCTTGCCAGCTTTAACCGTGCAATAGGCGAGTTAGGCGTGGTTTTGCTGGTGGGCGGCAACATCGCAGGGGGTGGCAACAGAACTGATGTGATGACCACCGCAATTTCACGCGACGTTCAGATAAGCGAAATCGGTCTTGCCATAGCCCTAGGAATATTATTAGTGATAATCCTTTTTGCAATAAACATGATAGTAGTTCTATTAAGGAAGGCAAACGTCCTAGTCGAATTTGCTAAAGGTCCTTATGCGAAATTGAAACGTTCCAAAGAGAATAAAAAATGATTGTGACAGCTGAATTAAAAGGCGTAACAAAAGCCTACGGCAACAAAATAGTGGTAGATAGAGTGAACCTGCAAATCCTCGAAGGAGAAATATTAGCCCTCTTGGGACCTAATGGTTCAGGGAAAACGACGATACTAAAAATCTTGGCGTTTATCGAAAACCCAACAGGTGGCGAAGTGATATTTCAAGGCAAAAGAGTTAACTTCAAAAACACCGAAGAAGAACGTTTGCAAAGCACTCTTGTGTTCCAAAAGACTACCGTCTTTGGCACTTCAGTTTACAATAATATCGTATACGGCTTGAAATTAAGAAAAGTGCCGAAGGAAACAGGTGATAGAGAAGTTAAAAAAGCGTTAGAACTGGTGAAGTTGGAAGGCTTTGAAAAGCGCAATGCGAGGAAACTTTCTGGGGGAGAACAACAGCGGGTGGCGATAGCCAGAGCCTTAGTTCTTAAAACGAAACTGCTGCTTTTGGACGAGCCCACTGCAAACTTGGACCCAAAAAACGCGGGCATACTTGAAGAGGTCATCCATACCGTGAACCGCGAGAACAGAACAACTATCGCGATGGAAAAATCACGGAGGTCGGTGCCCCCGCCGAGGTTTTCGGTAAACTCTCCAAAAACTTGGCGAGTTTCGCCGCTGTCGACAATACTTTCACTGGAAACGCTAAAGCCACTGTGCTTGGCACCTCAATGGTAAATGTGGGCAACGGCGTACAAATAGAAGTGACTGCTCAAAGGCAAGGTGCTACCGTGGTTTTCATAAATCCGCAGGACATAATCTTGTCTAAGACCGCTGTGGAGTCCAGCGCCAGAAACGTGTTCAAGGGCAGAATCACCCAGATCACGGATTTAAATTCGCTCGTAAAACTCAAGGTTAATGTTGGCAAAACCTTCACAGTTCAGATAACCAAGCGGTCTTTCAACGAAATGGAACTCTGCTTGAACGCTAACGTATTCATTGCGTTTAAAGCCTCAAGCGTGCAGGTGCTTTAGGCTGAGCCTTTTCTTTCCTCTGTCAACTCGTGCAGAATAACCAAGGCTTCGCCAAGAGGCATATCCAATCTGTTTGCCAGTTCAGAAGCGGTTATGTCAGGTTTTTTAGGCAATATTTCATCACGCGTGTACGCTTTGTGGCTTGGGTACATTACCAAGGCATGAACCGTTTCGACAAGTATGGACCAGAGTTTTTCCTTCATGTAGTCTTCTAGGCTCATGCGGCATCACAGAGTTATTGTATTAAGTGGCTATTCAGCTTTCCTAAAAAAGCCCGTGATTTAGAAGCCGCATAGATAATTCTTTCAAACTGTCTTTAGGAATTATGGAAAGAAAGAACGCTCCAAGACCAAGCGTTAAAGCAAAAACTTCGGTCGGTATAGACTTGAACTTCTCCAATCTCTCTACATCAAAATTAGACATATTCAGCACATATTTTAGTAATCAATTATAACAGGCAATAAGATTTGACCTAATTTAATGATTGTCAATAAATAGCTGCAACCAATAAAAAAATGATCGATAATAACATAAGATCAGTGATTTTCTAATTTCTAAATTTATAACTTAAAGAAAAAACGGGAAAATCATTTTCTAAAATTCCGTTGGGATTAAAAGAGGGTTATGTTTCAGTGCCTTTCTTCTGCTTATGTTTAAAATGTGGACAAGCTGTTTCGTTAGGGTTTAAATTAGTGAAATGAGCTGCTCTGCATTTTCCATTATCAAAATTCTTGCAATCTTCATGTTTATACTTGTAAAAATCTATTCTTGGAGCACTATTTCGAAGCCGCCGCAAGGCATTTCGTAGAAAACCTATTCTCAGCACCTTTCCTAATTTTCCGCAACTATTAACAGTTACCTCCATTGAATGACTTCGATTTAAACCATTCGACTGCATAAAAGCGCTCTTCATTTCTTTCGTCTAATTGTACATGTTTTTCTAATTTCTAAAATCCTAAACGAGTACTAAAAAAACAAAAATATAATTAGTAGATATTACAGGATTAATTATTGTTCCAACAAACAAACGAAAAATCAGATAAAAAACCAGTCTGTTCATTTATTCATATTACGTTTTTGCCGAACTATCCTTGTATAAACCCAGATTAAAACAACATGCACAGCCGCTTCAATGAAGAAAGCAATAAATTATCCCTTACTTTAACTTTCTTTTTCGATATTTTTTCCTTTCTTGTGCACTAACGCGTGCCTGTATAAATACATGAAAATAGACGAAAGTTATAAAAAATTCCAGTATCGGTTGATTTTGAGCACGCGCTTCGAACGGTTGAAGAACCTTGAGGAGAAAGCGGTGAAAGTTGTCATAACAGAATAAGCTCTGTTGTAATCTACCATAAAGTATATTATTCATTGAGAAATTGGTGTAACGAATTCGGAATAGAAAGATATGAGTGCGTGAAGATGATGGTCGTTAAAGCGGTAATATTCGATCTTGACGGAACTATCTCCCGTTTCAACCTGGATTACAGGGCTGTTAGAGGAGACGTTAGAAGTTACCTGCTACGCGTGGGCGTTCCCGCTTCGCTGTTGCCCGTTAACGAGAGCATCTTTGAGATGCTGAATAAAGCTGAGATTTTCCTGAAAAACTCGGGAAAGGCCGCTGATGTGATGGAGATTCGCAACGAAGCCTTGGCTATAGCTGAAAAGTATGAGTTGGAAGCCGCCCGAGGCACGGTTTTGCTGCCTGGGGTGAATGAGACGCTGAAGACTTTAAAGAGGATGGGGTTGAAAATTGGTTTGTTTACGTTGAGCAGCGATAAAGCCGCAAGATACATTTTGCAGCGCTTCAAGCTTGGTGACTTCTTTGGAGTCACAGTTCCGAGAAACAAAGTCAATTATGTAAAGCCGAATCCTGAGCACCTTGAAATGGCAATTAAAGTTTTAGGTGTAGCACCAGAGGAAGCATTGGTTGTTGGAGACAGCAGTGCGGACATGGAAAGCGCTGAGGAAATGAAGGCCATTGCCGTTGGCTTGCCCGCAGGCATTTCCACAATTGAGCAGCTAACGGTTCACGGAGCTAATTATATTATAACTTCAATAACTGACCTGCCTGTAGTAATTGAAAAAATAAACAAAGAACAAGCAGCGTAATAGTTGCCCCGCGTGACAGTCCTATTGTTTTTTTTGCAAATCGGATTAGGATTATGTGTAAGTATTCTAGAGTTATGTATGGAATAACGTTATAGAAACCGTAAACCTTATATATTAAAACTGTTCATCTGCTTAGTTTGCGCGGACCGAATGTACTGATTTCTCTCATGTCAAAAAGGGATATGGTGACGGTTCTACGTGAAGAGCAAATGGAGTGTAATAGTTGAGCAAAAAAGAGGCTAGAACACGTCAGCGTTTGGTTGACAAGTGCCCAGAGTGTGGTAGCGATAACCTCGTTCACGATTATGACACAGGTGAAACTGTTTGTGGTGATTGCGGGCTCGTCCTGTACGAGCAGATGATGGATAAAGGACCAGAATGGCGTGCTTTCACCCAAGAAGAAAAAGCGTCAAGAAGCCGGGTCGGTGTTCCCACGTCATATTCCGTTCATGACAAGGGGTTGTCCACAGCTATAAGCCAAGTGGATCGTGATGCGTTTGGACGGAAGCTTCCTCTTTCGACGCGGTTGCAAATGTGGCGTTTGAGGAAGTGGCAGATTCGTTCTCGGGTACATTCTTCTATTGACAGGAACTTGGCTCAAGCCATGGCGGAGCTTGACCGTTTAAGCGACAAAGTATACATTCCTTCACCTATTAAGGAGAAAGCGGCTGTTATTTACCGTAAGGCTTTGGATAAGGGGTTGGTTCGTGGCAGATCAATCGCGGCTATTGCGGCTGCTGCTTTATATGCGGCTTGTCGGGGTAGTGGTACTCCGAGAACTTTGCGTGAGATTTCTGAGGCTAGCCTTGTAGACAAGAAGGATGTTGCTCGTTGTTACCGGTTGCTACTGCGCGAGCTTGAGGTGCATATGCCTATTGCTGATCCGTTGACTTATGTATCGAAGATTGCTGAGCGGACTGGGATTTCGGGTAAGACACAAGGTGCGGCAATTCAGATTTTGCGTGATGCGAGGCGAAGGCGTGCTGCTGCGGGTAAAGACCCGATGGGGTTGGCTGCTGCTGCGTTGTATATTGCTTGTTTGCAGAATAACGAGAAGAAGACGCAGAAGGACATCGCGGAGGCTGCTGGCGTTACGGAAGTAACGGTGCGTAATCGCTATAAGACTTTGAAGAAACAGTTGAATTTGGAGCTACCAGACTGACGGTTTGGTTAGCTATCTTCCTTTTCTTTTTCTAGTTCTAGAAATATTGGTCCTACATAACCGCATTCTGTGCACACGTATTTTGCGGGTGTAAGCCAGAGGTCAAAGGCGCTGTGCAGTTTGATCTTGGGGCTGCAGCATCGTGGGCAGTAGATTTTAGCGGGCTTTCTGTGTTTTAAGGTTCTGAGTACTTCTCGGAAATTTTGCATCAGTTTCATTTGGGATCTTTGCCTTTGTGCTGCTATTGCAGTTCTATGTTTTCTTCGGGGTAGCCTGTTTTGATGAGGAAATCGCGGACTCTTTCGCGATGGTCCCCTTGCAGCATGATTTGGCCGTTTTTAGATGTTCCGCCGCAAGCGCAAAAAGTTTTTAGTTTTTGAGCTAAATCCGCCAAGTTTGAATTGTGCTCATCCATGCCATCAACGATTGTGTTGGCTCTACCGAATTTTCTTGTTTCAAGCCTAATGCGGATACGCTGTTGCTCTTTTTCAATTTCGCCACAAACGCATAAGTCCTTCGGAAGCCCGCATGTCGAACAAACTTCAGCCATGACGCTCAAGCATAGCATTGTTACAGAGATATATAAAAGTTTCAAAGCCAAAATCCAGATTTCACACAGCTTAAAAAAGCGAATTGAAAACACCATAATACTGAAAATTACAGGATGTATTTTCGCTGGTTTCTGCGCCAATACGGACCCTACCCCTTTATAAATTCTGCAACCCCAAACCGAATCCCTCTCCTACGCCAACTTGAACTGATTATCACCCTCTTATTCTCTCATTCTCCTATTTCCCAATACTAACTCTCTCCAAAAAACTCAAAACAAAACACACACACCATGGCGCTTCAACATTTCAGAAAGGAATAAATTTACTCGCAGTTCACTATAGCGCATGAACTCTTTTCTAAATTATCAAAGCCAACAAAACATGAGCCTATTCACGGATTTTTACGAGCTAACTATGTGCGCAAGCTACTTCGATAACCAAAAATTCGAGCCCGCCACCTTCGATCTGTTCATAAGGCGACTGCCCCCAAACCGCGGCTACCTGCTGTTCGCAGGTCTGGAACAAGTCCTCCAATACCTACAAGGCGTGAAGTTCACTGAGGAGCACCTTACTTACCTCAAAACGCAAGGCTTCAGCCAGCTCTTCCTCAACTACCTCAAAAACTTCAAGTTCACAGGCGATGTCTGGGCAGCACCAGAAGGCACAGTCGTGTTTCCCTGTGAACCCCTTATTCGTGTAACCGCACCCATAATAGAAGCGCAGCTTGTGGAAACTTTCCTACTCAACACCGTCAACCTGCAAACCATGATCGCCACAAAAGCCTCACGAGTCGTAAACGCTGCTCAGGGCAAAGCGGTAATTGAGTTCGGCTTAAGAAGAGAACACGGCGTCGACGCGGGTATGAAGGTGGCGCGGTGCAGCTATATTGCAGGATGCCAAGGCACATCTAACGTCTTGGCGGGCTTAACGTATGGCATCCCAGTTTTCGGAACCATGGCACACAGCTTCATCATGTCCTACGAAAAGGAGATAGACGCGTTCCGAGCGTTCGCCAAAACCTTCCCAGCTAACTCCACAGTTCTGATTGACACTTACGACGACATGGCAGGTGCAGAAAAAGCCGTTGCAGTAGCCAAAGAACTTGAAAAAGCGGGACACAAGCTCAGTGGAGTAAGACTGGATAGCGGCGATCTTGCAGAAATAAGCAAAAAAGTCAGAAAACTACTCGACGGGGAGGGCTTGCAGTACGTTCGCATCTTCGCAAGTGGTGACTTAGATGAGTTCAAAATAGAGGAGCTGCGAAAAAAAGGCGCTAAAATCGACGCTTTCGGAGTTGGTACCAAAATGGGCACGTCAGCGGACAAACCCTATGTGGACGTAATCTACAAACTATGCGAAACTATGAATCCCAATGGCGATTTCGCGCCGATAATGAAGCTCAGTGAAGCCAAAGTAACGTTGCCCGGGCGAAAGCAGGTTTACAGGTTTAAAGACGCCAAAGGTAACTACGAGAAAGACATAATTGCGCTGGCGGACGAAAAGGTGAATGGGAAACCTCTGATGGTGAAGGTTATGGAGAAAGGTGAGGTCACCTATGATTTTCCGTCCCTTAGCGAGATAAGAGCAGCGGCTGCGGAAAACCTGTCACTGTTGCCTAAAAATTATAAGAAAGTCACGGGGTCAGCCGAGTATCCTGTAAAGTTAAGTCAAAACTTAGAGAAACTCATCAGAAACTTGAAGGAAAAGCTGTTAAAAGCCGAGGTTTCCTATTCCAGCTAGGTTCACGTTGCAAAAGGTATAATCAGGTTTATGAAACCGACTTCCATTATCGACGCCACGAGAAAAACGCCATAGATGAAGCTGAGACCCCTCATCGACATTATTCTGCCAAGAGTCTTCTTTATGGTGAGGTAGACGCCGTAGCCTTCAACTATGCCGACTGGCGCGCTGATGAGCAGGATGAGCAGGATGAGCGGAAGGTTTTCAAGGGTTATTCCGCCGTTGATTATTGTGGCTCCGAGTAGTATGCTGAGGAAGACAATCAAGCAGGCGAAGACCGAGGCGAGACTACGTGGGTGCGTTATGATTACGTCTGCGTGCTTCTCTCGCTTGAAAAACTTCAAAATCACAAGGTTAACGTAGAACGTCATGCCCAACAGGATGAGGGACACAACGAGGACGTTGTGCAAGAAAAGTATACCAACCGCTAATAACTGGTTCTGCAGGATATCGCCCAAGATGTGAAGAAAAACAGGTTCTCCGCGAACGCCAACCCCAAAAAAATCGAGGAAAGCCACACCCAAAAGTGCCGTGTTTTTCTTGGCGTCCAAACGCTTCCCACGCTCCAGTTGGTTTAGCCCTTGTATTCGAAAGCGTTTACATTAAAGTTTTGTGAACTTCTGCTTAACCCTTGAATGCTCGGCTAACTAATGGCAAATTGAATTAACATGGCAAACACTTAATAAGCATCTCAGAAAAGGATAAATGCTATCAAAAAGAGGAAGAACCATGCAAAATCGCCCAGCCATCGTTGCTGTTGGCAGAACCAAGTTTGGAGAGCACTACGGTAAAAAGCCAGAAAAGCTAATTGAAGAAGCTTGGCTCGCCGCTTCGCAGGAATGTGACTTGGAACGTAGAGACTTGGAAGCGTGCTATCTCTCAGACTGTTTTCTCCCAATCACAAATAAGCTAGGGCTGGAAGAAGGCTTCCTGTCTGAACTTACGGAACTTCACGTTCCCATGGAAGTTACGCGCTCCGTTAGCGCCTCCCTACTAACCGCTTGCCAAGCCATCCAAGCTGGCACCTACAACACCGTGCTAGTGGGTGGGATAGAGAAAATGACCGACCGATGGGACAAAATCCGCGACGACCTCATGCTTCTCGAAGACCCTTGGAGCTACTACGCAGGTGGTACGCCAGAAGCGAACCATGAACTGATGTTCAGGGCTTACATAAAGAAGTACGGAATAACAGGCGAAAACCTTGAAAAAATTAAACTTGCCTTGGCTGAGGTTGCAGTGAAAAACCACGCTCACGCGTTGAAAAACGAGTGCGCTCAGTTCCAGAGGAAAATCACGGTTGAACAAGTTCTGAGCGCCAGAGAAGCGGCGCACAAGCCTTTGGGACGTTACGATTTCGCGCCTATATCTGATGGGGCATCCGCGTTAATCCTAACGAACGAGGACACAGCCAAAAAATTAACTGATAAGCCAGTTTACGTGCTAGGCTGCGCTTCAGCCACCGACTACTTGAATTTTCCCACAAGAGACGACCTGACACATTTTGCTGCCACCCGAATCGCCATGAAAAACGCGTCGAAAATGGCTGGAAAAATCCCTCAGGAGATACCAATCGTAGAGGTGTACGACCAGTCCACCGTGATGGAGCTGGTTTCCATGGAAGACCTAGGATTCTGTGAGCCGGGAACAGCGTGGAAAAGTATACGCGGAGACTGCGAAAGCTATGAGGGGCACTACGAAGTAAGTGGTAGGAAGCTTTTTGTTAACAAGAACGGTGGCTTAAAGGCTGATGGAAACCCGCTGGGAGCCACGGGTGGCGCTCAGATTTTCGAGATTTTTAGGCAGCTAAGAGGCGAAGCTGGTGAACGGCAAATTCCAGAACCAGCCTCAACTGGTTGCACTTTGGAATTCGAAGGTTTCGGCACTAAAGCGTACGTTAGTATTTTCGGGAGAGACATCTATGAGTAGCGAACCCATAGAACGCCGTGTTTCATACCTCGGCGACAGGCTGCGAGCTAGCCGCTGCAAAATCTGCGGAAAAGAGTATTTTGAAGTGCGCGACTATTGCGGAAACTGCGGCAGAAAAAGCTTTGGGAAAATGGCCTGCGCCGACCTTTTCTACGACAAAGGAAAACTTGAACTGTGCACACTTGTTAATGAGCCTACAAACAAGTTCATGAAGTTAAACAGTTATGTTTACGGCATAATCTCTTTTCACAACGGAAAAATCCGCGTTCCCGGGAGACTCACAGATCAGATATTGAACGGCGAAGAAACTGTAGACTTTTCAAGCCTTGAGGGCAGGGAGGTCATTCCCAGATTCCGAAGACGCTATCAGGTGGGCAGAACCGAGGTGGTTCCGACGATTTCTTTGGCGTTTACGTTGGCTGATGAGTATTATCCATATCAAGAGTACACAGTTGTGCAGCCCACCAAAGAGTACGAACTGCCTGGAATCGTGGGGTACGGTTTTTATACGTCACGGTTCAGGATAAAGGAAGGCAAACTTGCGCGTTCTGTCCCGTTTATTGATGAAGATGCGGTGACGGCGGCTGTTGAGGCTGGAAAGCTTACACTAATTCATTCGGGGGTTGACAGTTCTCTGGTTGGCAAAGTCTACGTAGGCTCAGAGTCCAATCCCTACGCAGTTAAGCCTATATCATCGAAGGTGGCGCAGGTTTTGAAGCTCGGAAAAGAAGACGGCGATGTCCAAGCGGTGGATGCAGTGGATACAGAGTTCGCCTGCAAAGCCGCCTCAAGCATGTTTAAAGACGCCGCCGCGCTTGTTAACTATCCTAACTCTGGCGTGAAGTACGCTATTGTCATAGGCGCTGATAATTCTCAAGCCGCGCCCAGAGGCTGTCCAGGAGGCGAGTTAGATATGTTCGTTGGGTACGGCGGCTCAGCTTTTCTTTTCGGAAAGTACGATGTTATCGCTGAAATTGAAGGCTGGTACAGCTGCACCTCGGACACACCTGACTTTTGGCGCAGAGACGGCGAACCGTTTCCGATGCACGGCGGGAGATTCACAGGAGAACCAGCTTACTTTAAGCACGTGAAAAAAGCGACCAAGCAACTTATGGAGCGGCTTAACCTCCAAGCCGGTGATGTTGACTATTTTGTAACGCACCAGCCTAACCCTCAGTTTCCAGTTAAGGTCGCAAAGCAGCTTGGCTTTCGGGATGAGCAGTACGCAGCTTCGTTGCAAGTCAACAATTTCGGCAACACTTACTCTGGATGTTCACCCACAGGCTTAGCTGCAGTGCTAGACGTTGCCAAGCCAGAACAGCGCATTTTAATCACCAGTTACGGTTCAGGCGCAGGAAGCGATGCGTATCTGCTGAGAACGACGAGCCAGCTTGTCGACAAGCGGAAACGCCAGAAGCTTACCGTCAAGTTCCAAGCGGAAAACCCGTTCGTGGAGTACGTGGACTATATTACTTACCGTCGGCTCAAGCTTGGGATGTAACGAATATTTAATATAATGCGAGCATTGATTGGATAGTCGGAGCTTTACAGATTGGCAAATCAAGATATAATCAGGGTGTTATATTCACCTCATAAAGCGTTCAAAGACATAGTGCAAAAACCCACGTACTTATTGCCCATCTTTCTACTCATTATCTTTGTGTTGGCACAGGTTGGCTCCGCTTACATGGTTGGCACAAGATCCTACATTGAACAGACCCTGCCCACAGGCGTCGACGGAGACGTTTGGACTGATAACGCCACGTTGTGGCAAGCAAATCCTGAAGTAACCATCACCAACAATTACGTTAACTACATAAACGCCACTCCCTCCATCGGGGGGTTCCCCGACTACTACGGCAACAGCAGCATCGAATTCCAAGAAAACAACACTACCTTAATTCAGATGGCTTTGTTTGACCTTGGTGGCCAAGCTAATTGTGATACCAACGGCTTCAGGAATATTACCTTTAGAGTAAACATAGTGTCGCCTGACGTCAAGCCCGAAAGTGTCAACTTAACCCTGTACGTGAGTGACTTCGACTTCTTTTCCTACGATTTAACCAACACTTTCTCCAATAGCGTGGTAAACGTTTGGAATAACATCACCCTTCCCGCCGGCTCCGGAGACTGGACAAGCACTGGTAACCCCAACTGGGAAAACATAACTAGCTTAAAACTGGATTTCGGCTGGTCCAGTAGTTCAGACGTTAACTTACTCGTGGATGGCATGTTTTTTAAAGGCAAATTCGAAACTCAGATTGACCTCATAGGCACTCCAGCCTATCTGGGCAGTTCAACGTTGAATGGATTTGCCCCGTTCCTTTTTGAATGGCTCATCTTGACGGGAATCATGTACCTACTGATTAAGGGGTTGAAAGGCAATGTGGTATGGAAACCCTTGATGGTAGCAGTTGGTTACGCTCTAGTTACCCTAGTTATCCAAGCTTTAATAATAACTGTGATTTACACGACATTGCCTAACCTATACTACTCGCTCAACATACTGAATTATGTTCCAGGAGAATTCCAAGCCGCGTACGACATATTATTAAACCAAATAGCCACCGTCAACATGGCTAGCTACATAGTTCAAGCTGCTATGTGGGTGTGGACCGTGGCTTTAGGCACCTTTATCACCCGTGCCATAACAGGTAGCAAACAAATCGCAGAGCAGGTGAGCAGGGGAAAACCTGTTCCTGAAGCCACTGTCAGCGGCGAAGTAACAGCGTTCAGCTGGATGAAGTGTCTGCTGGTGTCGGGCGCGAGCTTGTTTTTGACAATTATCATCCTGGGGTTTCTCGGCGTGTAGACTAGCAGGTTGAAACAGACTGGGAGCAGAAGCAATGGCGGCTTTGAGGTGTTAGAAATGTTTCAGGTTGGCGCTCTGCACTAAATTTTGTGATGGTTAGCAAGATTTATATGGTTTAAAGGTCAATTCTGCAGTAAAGCCATATGCGCGACCGTCCCAAAAGGCGTACGGTTGAGGCTTGAGGCTGATTAGGAAGAATGGAAAATTGGATATAAAAGATTTAAGAAATGGAATGAGACGGGTTACCGTTGAAGCAAACGTTATGGAAAAAGGTGAAACCCGCGAAGTTAGGTCAAGATACAAGGATGAAACCTACCAAGTAGCCGACGCTATAGTTGCAGACGAAAGCGGAAGCATAAAACTAACCCTTTGGAACGAGCAGATAGAACAAGTGAACGTTGGCAACAAGGTTAAAATAGAAAACGGTTACGTCACCAGCTTCAAAGGCGAGATTCAGCTTAACGTCGGAAAATACGGCACGTTAACTGTTGAATAAATCTCCTAAAAACCGAGGGCATCTTAGAAAGCGACTTAGAAATTAAAGCTTATCGAACAGCGGAAAATTAGGAGAAAGGGGCCCAAGCAGGGGTTCTGCGCATTACTTTTTTGGCAGAAACGCGCTTAGCTTGTTTTCAAGTCTTCCATGAACTCTGACAAGTCTACGTGGGACAACCCATTTTCGCTGTAGAGCTTCTGTTTAGCCGGTGGTCTCTCCCTGTAGAAGGGTATCCTGTCCGTTAACCGCTTTTCGAAGGTTGGCTCCAGCTCGTTCCTGTAGAAGACGCCAATAGGGATTCTGTCACCCCACTCTCGTGCTTTACGTATAGCAACCACTTTTTTCTCAAGATCCTCCGACCACTCGTGAACATCTGGGTTGAAACCATTCTGCTCCAGCTTATAGAGGCGAGACTGCGGTTTTCCGTTGTCATCTAATTTGTCTTCTCCAGCGTACCACGCTTTGGTGGTTATGTTGTTGTAACTGGGGCATGGCTGCAAACAATCAATGAAAGCCAAGCCCTTATGCTGGATAGCCTTCTTTATGGTGTCACTCAGATGCCTGACATCATAAGCGTACGACCTTGCCACGAACGTGAAGCCCGAAACCACCGCCAACTGAATACTGTTCACCGCTTCGTTGATGTTCGGCTTCGGCAACGACTTGGTCTGCAATCCAAGCCTAAGCGTGGGAGATGCTTGTCCCTTCGTCAGCCCGTAGACGCCGTTGTTGTGAATTATGTACGTCATGTCTAAGTTTCGCCTTCCAGCGTTAACGAAGTGACCTGCCCCTATGCCTAAGCCGTCGCCGTCTCCACCTATGGCTATAACCTCCAACGCGGGGTTGGCAACTTTAATTCCCATAGCAAAAGGTAGTGTTCTCCCATGAAGCGTGTGGACGCCATACACTTTAACGTTATGCGGCTCCTTACCTGAACAACCTATGCCCGAAACCATCACAATCTGGTGAGGCTCCAAGCCCAACTCCGCAAAAGCCATCTGCAAGCCATTCATAATGCCGAAGTCACCGCAGCCCGGGCACCAATCCGCATAGACATCTGGCACTCGGAAGTCTGAGCGTTTAAGAACCAAACATCAACACCTCCCTGTCACTGGCTTTACCAGTTAATATAGCCTTAAGCGCGTCGTAAACTTCCGTCGTCGTCATAGGGCGCCCTGTATACTTCAACACGTGATGGCTGGGCGCTATCCCCGTTGCCTCTTTTATCACACCGCCCAGCTGACCCAAAAAGTTGTTCTCAACGTCTATAACCCGTTTTTTGCCCTCCAACGCTTTCTTCGCTTCTTCCGTCGGGAGCGGATGAACCAACCGCACCTGCATGAAACCCAAGCTGAAACCTTCCTGCTTCAGCATATCCAAGGCTTCGAGTATGGCGCCCTTAGGTGAGCCCCAGCTTATCACCATATTTTCCGATGCTACGTCCCCGTAAAACTTTAGTTTGTCCTCAGCTGGCACTTCTTTTTGGACTAGCTTCAGCTTCTTCATTCGTTTCTCTACCATCTTTCTTCGGTTGAAGGGTTCCTCGCTTATGTGCCCCGTTTCGTTATGTTCGTCTCCAGTATACCAGTGCACGCCGTTCCGTGTGCCTAGGGGCATCCTCGGGGAGACGCCGGTTTCTGTGAATCTGAATCGCTTGTACTCTTTTCCTTCCAAGTCTTTTTCCGTAAGCATTTCGCCGCGGTCTATCTTGAATTTGCCGTAGTCAAAGACCTTGTAGGTCTGAGAACAGTTCGCCATCGCCTTGTCCATAAGGTGGATTACAGGCATCTGATACTTCTCAGCCAGATTGAACGCTTTTGCCGCGTCGTAGAAGCATTCCTGAATGTCGCCTGAAGCAAGAATTAGTCGCGGGAACTCTCCGTGTCCAGCGTGCATGACAAAGCGCAGGTCGCCTTGAGCGTGCCGCGTGGGCAACCCCGTGGCGGGTGCGCCTCGCTGATAGTAAGTTACTACTACTGGCACTTCGTTGTTTCCCGCCCAGCTTAAGCCTTCTACCATGAGTGAGAAGCCTGGTCCAGAGGTGGAGGTTGCGGCTCTTGCGCCGACCAACGCGGCACCTGAGGCGGAGTTTATGGCTGCAATCTCATCTTCGGTTTGGATGACCACTATGGCTTCGTCTTCTCCGCTGCTTGTCTTCATTATCTGATTTGCCTCCAAATATTCGCTTTCGTCAGCGGCGGGTGTGATGGGATAGTACGTTTGCATTCTGCAGCCTCCGAGTACTTTGCCCATGGCGACCGCCTCGTTTCCCGTGAGAAACAGCCGTTCCTCGATGAGGTCGACTTTGGTGAGGCGGTGCTTGAAGTAGTCTTTGAAGCTTTGCTCCGCGTAATCGTAAGCCGTGTTCAACGCCAGCACGTTCATGTCGGCGATTTTTCCTTTTTCCGCGAAAGTTGCTTTTACAGCTTTTTCCGCAAGTTTTCTGTCGTATTTCAGCAGCGCGAAGGAGACGCCTATAGTTAAGACGTTTATCATTCGCGTGATCTTGCTTATCTGGGCTATTCCCAGTTTTTCTCCGATTTGATTAAGCAGGTCTATGTAGGGCACGGGAAAAACGTGTACGTTTCGCTGCTTCGCATGGTTAAGCCAGTCGTTCAGAGTTTCGCCGACGTTGTTTTCCTGCATGAATTTTCTTGTTACTTCTGCAAATTCAGGGGGAAAAGTTCGTATATCAAGCACTTTCGTGCCTATGTCTTTTGAGTCCACGATTACACCGCCTTCAGGGACAACTTCGTTGATGTGGCGCACCACGGTTTCCGCGTCGAACGCTGCAAGCAATTCAACGTCGTTTATGTTGGCTAACACCTTTTCCGGCGATACGCGAAGGTGGAAGTAGCTGTGCAAACCTTTAATGTTAGAGTGGTACTCACGCCTTCCGAAAACGTAGAGTCCACCGTAGCCGCATGCTTTTCCGAAAATGTTTGCAGCGGTATCCACCCCAGCTCCCTGCTGTCCGCCTGCCATCCAATTTACACTATCAATTACCATTTTGTCTTTTCACAACCTAGATTTAGTGGGCGAAGAATACTGTTTTTTATCCGCCTGTTGCTCTACCATAGCCTGTGCAGCAGTCGCAACCAGAACTTCTTCCGCAGTATGGGCACACGCACTTGCAGTCGTCGATGAATTCGCCGCATCTGTCGCAACGAGGCAGGTCATTTTCTTCTGTGGGCATCAATTCGCCTCAGCTACAATTGTTTTTCGTGTGGTTACGAATTAAGCTTTCGGAAAAGCCAGAATGTGATGGTCTGGGAACGGGTGCCAAAGTCTTTTCCGAGTATTAGAGTAGCAGTAGACAGAGAAAAAGTTGTTTTTAAAAGAAAAGAGAGAATGGTTCATGGTATATAGTCGTCGAATGTCCAGTAGTGATCTTCTTCTTGGCTTACGATTTCTTCGAACAGCTGCCGTGTTTTGCTGTCGCCGCGCTTCATTGCTTCTTCGATTATTTTCCTGTACAATACCAATGCAATGTTTTCTGCTTCGCGATCCAGTCTCAGAAAGTCGTCTGCGTTGTTGCCGACCTGTGGAATTGGATTTGGCTCAGTCACGGCTTCGCCTTCAAGCAGGTAAATCCTTTCGGTGATTTTTTCAAGGTGTTCCATCTCCTCTAAGAAGATGGGCTTCAACAGTTCGCTGACCACTTGCGCCTTGTTTGTTTCTTGTATAACTTCTAACGCTGTTTTCTTCCCTCGTAAAGTAAGCAAAGCCGCCTTTTCATGCTGGTTCGTGTACTGAATTATCGCCGAGATTTCAGCGGCCACCGCCTTGTTCAGCAACGCAAAGTAGTCGTCAGTGAATATTCTACGCCACTCTGACACCTGCGCTGTTCCGGCGTCTTCAGGCTCGTCCTTCATGTTCATGTATTCTTGGAATTTCAACAGGTGCTCCTCTTCTTCCTTGTAGATCTTCTGGAACAACTGCCGAGTTGTTCTATCGCCCACTTCTTTGGCAGCTTTTATTATTTTCCGATACAGCACAAGCGCTTCCTCCTCTGCCTGTGCACCCAGCTTGGCGAATTCGCTCAAACTGTTACCGATGACAGGCTTGTTTCCCTTAGTCGTTGCCGAACCACCGAGATAATAGATACGCCCCATGATGTCTGCAGCGTGCTTCATCTCCACAATGGCGAATTCTTTCAGGAACTTTCCAACTGTGTCGTAGGTGGTTTTGTCTATGAGGAAGTTTTCAGCTATGACCTTGCGCATAAGCTTTTCCATCTTAGCGTGCTGAAGCATGTACTGAATTGAAACTTGAAGTTCTCTTGCAACCGCCATGTTTAGCAAATCAAAATATTCCGTTGTTGGTTTAGCAGCCATAATTAATCCCTTCGTTTGGTTACGAAAACAGTTAGCAATAGGGTATAAAAAGATTTTTTCAGCCAAAATAGCACGCGCTATCGGGCGGTGAGTAACCTTAAACCAGAAAAGCCCTCATAACAATCCTATTGTTACTTTAATGGGGATAGCTAGCTGCTTGGAAAAGATCATAACCCTCTATAAATGGAATAAAACAAAGGGTTGGTTTCTAGTCTACGGGGCTAATAGGTAACACGGTTTTTTTGTGCATTTCGTTAAGTACTTCTGCGAATGCTAGGTAGACTGCGCTTGCTCCACAGATTACGCCTTCGATGCCCGTGAGATTGTTGAATGTGAAGGTTCCGAACAGCAGAGGATTTTTCGTTAAATCTCTTATCGTTAACATGAAGAAAAGGATTGCCAGACTGGCGAAAACGAATTGCAGGGCTCGGTTTGTCTTAAGCGTACCAAAGAACATTGCGAAGGTGAACAGCCCCCACATTAAAAAGTACGCTGCCATTCCCGCTTCTGTTGGTTCACTTATGCCGGTTAAATGGAAGCTAGGCAGAACAAGCAGTACCACGAGAGACCACCAGAAAAGCCCGTACGACGTGAACGCTACTGTACCGAAAGTGTTGCCTTTCTTGAACTCCATCAAGCCGGCGATAACTTGCGCTAGTCCACCGTATGCTAAACCCATTGCGAGAATCATAGTGTCAAGAGGAAAAAAGCCAGCGTTGTGTAGGTTAAGCAAAATTGTTGTCAGCCCGAAGCCAAGCAACCCAAGTGGCGCTGGATTCGCTAGTTTTTCACTCATTTTCTACACCTAAATTTAAGAGAGTCTCTCTTCTAATGATTTTTGGCATATTAAGTTTTTGTTAAAATTATCTCCATTTCCAGATCTTTTTACCATAAAAAATCTCTGGTAGTATGAACAAACCTGAAAGCGATGCCAAAATTACTATTCCCCAGTCTATAGGATCATAGATTGGCACCGTACCCATTCCAGGTCCAAGTACAGGTATGAAAGGTATTACTACTGTAATCAACGCGGAAAACAAGACGGCCCCTAAAAGGTACTTGTTTGAGAAGAAACCAACTCTGAAAGCGTTCCTTTTTTCGGATCGGCAGTTCCATACAACTAAAAGTTCCTGCAAGGTTGCACGCATAAAAGCCATTGTTCTTGCATACACCAAGGGTTGACCCAAGATATAATATTGCCAATAAAATATGCCTCCGGTTAAGGCAAACTGTAGGGTGAAAGTGGCAATTATTGAAGCAAATCTACCATAGAGCACACCTTCGTTTGGATTACGGGGAGGACGTTTCATAACATCTTCTTCAGGGGGATCCATAGTCAATGCCAAGGCAGGCAATCCATCGGTCATCAAGTTGAGCCAAAGTATCATGCCTGGAAGAAGCGGAAGCTCCAACCCCATCAGAGCAAAAAGAGCAATGATCCCTAACTCATCAAAATTTGATCGCAACAAGAAGAATGAGAATTTACGAATATTATCATAAATGCTTCGACCACCTTCAACAGCATTAACAATTGTCGCAAAGTTGTCATCTGCCAGCACCACATCAGCCGCTTCTCTAGTCACGTCTGTGCCAGTTATTCCCATCGCAACCCCAATGTCAGCTTGTTTCAAGGCGGGGGCATCATTTACACCGTCGCCTGTCATGGCAACGATCTCACCTTTGTCCTTAAGCGCCTTCACAATTCGTAATTTATGTTCGGGAGATACTCTCGCGTAGACAGAAACTTCCTCTACAACACTCTTGAATTCGTCTTCATCGAGATTATCCAGCTCGTTGCCTGTGAGTACTTTGTCGCTATGCAACATTTCCAACTCTTTCGCTATGGCAACAGCAGTGAGTTTGTGATCTCCCGTAATCATTACGGTCCTTATGCCTGCCTGTCTGCATTTCGCGTTTGCCTCTTTCGCTTCGACTCTCGGCGGATCGATCATTCCAGAAAGACCTAAGAAAACCAAACTGGTCTCATACTCTTCTTCCTCAAACTTGTCGATGGGTTTGTTCGGCAATTCTTTGAAGGCGGTCCCGAGAACACGTAAGGCATCCTTCGCCATTTCTTCGTTAACCTTAAGAACTTCTTGTTTTTCTTTAGAGGATAGTTCCTTAATCTGTCCGTCTTTTAAAATATGAGTGCTGCGTTCTAAGACGATTTCGGGGGCTCCTTTTGTAAATGCAATCATATTTTTCTCTGGGTTTTTATGGACTGTTGTCATGAGTTTTCTTTCGGAGGTAAATGGTACCTCATGGACCCGAGGATAAGACTCTTCCAGTTTTTTCTTTGGGAGATCTGCCTTAGCTGCAGCAACAATTAGGGCTCCTTCGGTGGTGTCGCCAATTACGCTTTTTCCATCATAATGTGCATTAGTGCATAACGCGTTACTCTTCAGGAGAAAATTGAGTTCGGTATTGTCTTGTTGATTTACGGGGACCCCATTTTCCAAGAATTCGCCTTTTGGCTCATAACCCGCTCCTGTAACTTCGTAAAGTTTTCCCTGTGTGTAGAGCTTGCGGACAGTCATTTCTCCCTTTGTCAAGGTTCCAGTTTTATCCGAACAAATGAAAGTTGTTGCTCCCAAGGTTTCAGCAGAAGTAAGTTTCCTCAAGATCGCATTGCGTCGGGCAAGTTCTCTTGCACCCAGAGCAAGGGAAACCGTAACGACTGCTGGCAAACCTTCCGGCACAGCAGAAACTGCGAGAGCAATAGATACTTCAAAAGCATCCAATACATTGGCAATTATATCTCCGGGACTGATCATAACCCCGAGAACAAAAATCTCGTATAACTCGAGAGCAAATATTACGGCGCTGATAGCGACGATTATGATACCTAATTTCTTGGCGAATACTTCAAGTTTCTGCTTGAGAGGGCTCTCCTCCTCCTGCATAGTTTGAACCATTTCTGCAATTTTTCCAAATTCAGTTTTCATTCCGGTAGATGTGACTACTGCTTTTCCACGACCGTAGGTCAGGTGGGTGGCCATGAAAACTGAATTCTTTCTATCCGCGACCGGTGTATTTTTGCTAACTACATTTAAATCCTTGGTAATATCAGTGGACTCACCCGTCAATACGGCTTCATCAGCTTTTAAATCTACTACTTCGATTAGTCTGGCGTCGGCTGGAACTCTGTCACCCGCTTCCAGAAGCACAATGTCTCCCGGCACTAACTCTTTGGCAGCAATTACTTGCTCGGACCCGTCTCGCATTACGCGGGTCTTGGGCGCCGTGAGTTTTCTCATGGCTTCCATAGCCTTTTCAGAGCGGTATTCCATGACGAAGCCTAAAACTGAATTGAGAATCACAATAACGGCGATTATAGCAGCGTCAATTGTTTCTCCAATTAGAAAGGAAATGGCAGTGGCTATCAAAAGCATGATTACAAAGACATCTTTGAATTGTCGAAGAAAAATTTGAAGCGGAGTGACTCCTTTTTTCTCCTTGAGTTCGTTGTAACCGAACTCTTCCAGCCTACGTTTCACTTCTTCGCCGCTTAATCCAGTTTGGTCAACTCGTAGTTCGCTCAGTACTTGTTCACTTTTCTTGTTGTGCCAAGTGTCAGCCATAGCAACCGCCAAATTTCGCCAATCAATTTTATTCCAACCCTAGGATTTTTACTACCCTCGGCTAGATTATGCATTAGCTCATTTATCATAAAAACAACGGTTATAATGTTTTCCCTTAAAACTTTCAAAAACAAAGCTAATAAGCAAGTTTGCACAATTTCCCATTTCAATTCAAAAACAAAATATAATACTGAAAAGAGAAGAATAAAAAATGCTTGAAATGTTTGAGCCATGGATAATAGCACCAATAGCCGCGTTAATCTCTATTATCGCCGGATTCTACTTTTACCGTTATGTTGACAAACAAGACTCTGGAACCGAACGAATGAAAGAAATCTCTAATGCAATCAAAGAAGGTTCAAAGGCTTTTCTGAAAAGGGAATACACAATATTAGCAATATTCGTTATAGTTGTGGGAACCCTTGTAGGAATCTTTCTTCCTTCACCCATATGGACAAACGCGGACCCTATTCAAAACCTAAGCTTATCCCTTTCATACTTCTTCGGCGCATTCCTATCAGCCTTGGCAGGCTACGTTGGAATGGACATCGCCACCAAAGCAAATGCTAAAGCAGCTTACGCAGCACGTGGTGGCTTGAACAAAGCGTTTCCAGTCGGATTCCGCGGTGGAGCAGTCATGGGGCTTGCAGTAGTCGGTTTTTCTCTATTAGGAATAAGCATCGTTTACTTCATAACTCGAGACGCTGGTGCAGTTCTTGGCTTTAGTTTTGGCGCAAGCGCCTTAGCCCTTTTTGCTAAAGCAGGCGGCGGAATATATACAAAAACTGCAGACATAAGCGCAGACCTTGTCGGAAAAGTTGAACTTGGCATCCCTGAAGACGACCCCAGAAACCCAGCGGTAATAGCGGACAATGTAGGCGATAACGTAGGCGACGTCGCAGGCATGGGCGCAGACTTAGCCGACTCCTACATCGCCAGCATAGTAGCCGTAATGATACTTGGCACAGCGTTGGGGCTTATTGACATAGCGTTAGTTTTCGCGGGCTTAGGGATATTCGCCTCAATCATAGGCGCTGCAACCTTGAGAATCGGAGAGAAAGGTAATCCTGGAAAATCACTTAACATGGGAACCTACATGACATGCATAATATTCGGCATACTGACGCTTGCCGTTTCTTATTATCTTGGATATGACTTGAGATTGTGGGGCGCTTCAATAGTCGGCCTAGCTGCTGGAATCGTAATCGGTACAACCTCGGACTATTTCACTTCAGAAAGCAAAAAACCCGTCTTGAAAACTGCTGAAGCTTCAAAAACTGGAACAGCAACGAACATAATAACTGGTTTCTCCTACGGATTGCAAAGTGTCTTTCCACCATTAATTGGAATAGGAGTAGCAGCGGTAATAGCCTATTTCCTATGTGAACCTTTAGGTCCAGGTTATTCAGTATTCGGCATAGGACTTGCCGCAATCGGCATGCTTTCAATCGTGGGACTAATAATTTCCAATGATGCTTACGGCCCAATAGTTGACAACTCCCGAGGAATTGCGGAGCAGGCAGGATTAGGCGAAGAAGTGATACGAATAACCGACGACCTTGACGCCGCTGGAAACACAGCCAAAGCAATAACTAAAGGCTTTGCAATAGGCGCAGCTGGTTTAACAGTCATCGCACTACTTGCCACTTTCCAAAGTGAAGCCGCAAGGGCTCTAGTTGAGGCAGGAAGATCACAAGCAGAAATCGCCATGCTTTTGGATTTCAATCTTTTAAATCCCAAAGTTATGTTGGGCGCATTCATAGGCATAGCAATGCCCGCCTTGTTCTCAGCAATGGTAATGCTTGGCGTTGGAAGAAACGCTGAAAGAATGATTGCGGAAGTCCGTCGGCAATTCAAAGAAATCCCAGGCTTAAAAGAGGGAAAAGAAGGAGCAAAACCTGACTACGCAAAATGCGTTGACATAGCCACCACGGGAGCTCTGCGTGAGCTGTTGCCTGCAAGCACGGTTACGATAGGTGTAACCTTAATTGTCGGTTTCATAGGTGGAGCCCAAGCGCTAGGCGGATACTTAGCTGGAGCCATATTCTCTGGTTTGCTGTTGGCGCTTCTAATGTCGAATGCAGGCGGATTATGGGATAACGCAAAGAAGTATATAGAAACAGGCATTTTTGGAGGAAAAGGTTCAGATGCACACAAAGCTGCGGTAGTTGGCGACACAGTTGGTGATCCGTTTAAGGATACGGCCGGACCTTCACTGAATACAATGATTACAGTGATGTCTTTGGTTGCCTCATTATTCGCTGCGCTGGTTGTCCAGTACAATCTTTTGGGCTTGTTAGGCCTATAATCATTCACTATTTTTTTATATCCTAAGATTAAAACTAAGATTATTTCCCTAGCGAGTTTTCGATAGGAAGGTTTGGTGCTCCGGCCGGGATTCGGACCCGGGTCCACGGCTCGAGAGGCCTCGAGGCTGTCGCGACTACCGTGCGGTGCCGATTAGAATGGGTTTCAATGCGCGCTGGATTCATGGATTACATGCGCTCTCAGGATTACAGTACAGGATATTCAGCCGATTTAACGAGCTATCTCGACCGTTACGTAGCGGCCATTACGGGGCCTCAGGATGTAATAAGCATTTTCAGCCGAATTAAAGCCGGAAAAAGGCATCTGTGGCTCGCGTTCAGGATTTGGTTTAATTATCTTGAAGCATTAGGGTTTGACAACAATATTTTGAGCGTTCTACGGAAGAGTCTTCCAAAGGGCGCCAACACGACCAATCCAGATTTGAAGGTTCCCGACGAAAGGGCTGTTCAGAAATCGATATGTGCGCTCAGCAAGGCCCCAAGGCGATACAAGGTTCTATACAATTTATTGGTCGATAGTGGTCTCAGGTTGGTTGAGGCGGTCGACATTTTCAACAATTTTAAAACTGAAAATGCGGAACGGATAGGCAATTTTTATCGAGTTGAGATTGGGAGGTTCAGAGGGTCGAAACAAAGCTTCTTTGGATATTTTAGTGAACACACGTTCAAGATGTTGAGCGCCGGAATAATCGAGCCCTTGAGCTACTATCCCACAAGCCGATATTACGGGAAGCATGATGTTGTAAGACCTAAGTATGTTAGGAAATTTGTTTTCGATACTATGATCGGCCTTGAAGTGCCGGAATCAGTGGCAGACTTCATTGAAGGTCGCGTTCCAAAGCGGGTTGGCGCGAAACATTACATGGCTCTGCGGAGACAAGCCGACAATTTCTACGGAAAATGTGCCAGTTATCTCAAAAAGCTTCGACAAGAGGTTCTGTAGAGCTCAAAAACTGTGTGCACAATCATTCCCGCGTCAACCGCCATAAAAGAATATATCGCAAAAAATTATCAAAAAAGGAGCATGTTAATACGGCGAAAAAGTGCGGGCGAATTAAAACGCGCCACAACGCGCAAACCCGTCTCATATCGTCCCCCATTACCCCCCTTTTTTAATGCGGCGACACGGAAACCGCGACCTCATATTCATTAGGTAGTTATAACTGTAAGTTGTCTTATTTTAGATTTATATTTTCATTCCGAATCCCATTTCCCCCCTTGTGTTCCGCATTTCCGTGTCGCCGAATCGTTTTTGACCCCT
>SMTZ1_10000129_pt1 | contig 59880 bp, 72 predicted proteins | sample DeeMarSWOR136_30_FD_25667 | JGI IMG/M metagenome (IMG submission 25667) | reverse complement strand
CTTCCAGAGGTACGGGATAGAAGATGCGCCACCGTATAATATTATTCATTATTATATTACTCCTCGTGGGAATACCGACGCCTGCTTTAGCTCAGGAATCCGGTGAAGGCGTAATCAGCGGCCAGGTGTTAAACGATACTCAGGGCAGTGTTAGCGTTGCGGGGGTTGAGATTACCCTCCTTATCTATATAAATGACACACTGGCTGATACAGTGATTACCATAACCGACAACGAGGGGAAATTCCAGTTTGATGGTATTAATCCGGAACATGTATATTTAATTGCCGCCAGATACCTGGATGTTGACTACTACTATCCGGTTGAATTTGAATCCGAAGCAGCGACAGCATTCGTGGAGATAGGAGTTTGCGACACAACCGATAGCGATGATTCAATATGGATTGAACTGACCCGCAAAATAGTGGATGTCGAGGAGGAAACTCTAATAATAACCGAATACCACTGGCTGATTAACGACGGAGACAAGACATACCTGAGGTCGGACGGCGTGCTGGACTTTACCCTGCCTGAGGGAGCCTATGAATTTGAGGCCCCCGAGCAACTAGTGATAGATTTCCAGCTTCTGGAAGATAATATGATTACCTATCTGGTACCGTTTCCTCCCGGTGAACGACAGCTTGCCTACGCCTATCGTATGCCGAAACCTGACGCCGTTGATTTTACCGTGTTTCTCACAGTCGATTACCCGACCGATAACCTGGAGGTGCTAATCGGCGGAGAGGATATCGAGGCAGCGGTAACCCAGCTAGCCCCAACCGAACCGCTGGTTATCGATTCTGGCAAATCCTATATCCGCTTTGAGGGAACAAATCTATCGCGTAAAACAGTAATAAATCTCCAGCTTTCCGATTTAACTAAAAGCGGTGGCTTTCCTCTTTATATTATATGGATAATTATAGCTTTGGTCGTCGTGAGCATGGCCTTTTATCTGATACGAAGAAGGAAGAGGTCAGGTAGTCGTGAACGCAGATAAGCCAGTGTCCCCAACCCGGGCCATCGAGGTGCGCGGACTGGAAAAGTCCTTCGGTGAACACCTTGCCCTGTGTGGTATTGACCTCGGGGTAAATCCGGGCGAGTGCCTGGTTATCTTCGGTCCCAACGGTGCCGGCAAGACTACGCTGCTTAAAATTATGTCCACGCTGCTCAAGCCGTCGGCCGGCAGGGTGTTCCTTGACGGCATCGACATCCGCGATAAACCGACCGAAATCCGGCGTAAGTTGAGTCTGGTCAGTCACCAGACTTTTCTCTACGACGACCTCACCATTTTTGAGAACCTGAAATTCTACGCGAAAATGTACGACATTGGGGATGCGGATAAGCGAATCCGGGAGGTTGTTGCCTGGGCGCAACTCGAATCACGTGTTCACGACAAGGTGGGCACACTTTCGCGGGGTCTGCAACAGAGGGCTTCCCTGGCCCGCGCCGTCCTCCACAACCCCTCGTTCCTATTTCTCGATGAACCGGAAGTCGGCCTTGACCCGCATGCCAGCGACATGGTGAGGGATGTCCTGAGCGATAACGATTACGGTAGTCGTACGGTGGTGATAACCACCCATAACCTGGAACGTGGGCTAAAACTGGGCGATAGAATAGCGATAGTTCATAAGGGGAAAATCGTATACCGGGTATCGGGGCAGGAACTGGCGGGACTTGATTTCAGGGAAATCTATGACCGTTATACCGGAACAGGCAGATGAACAGAGCGTTTACTAAAATACTCGCAATTTTCTGGAAGGATTTGCTAAATGAATTCCGCACCAAGGAGATAATCGTTTCCGTGCTTGTTTTTATCCTGCTGGTGCTGGTGATTTTCAACTTTGCTTTTGATACCGGAACCGGAGCAAGTGACACCGTCGCCTCGGGTATATTATGGGTGGCTTTAACCTTCGGGGGGGTAATCGGGCTGAACCGTACCTTCGCTATAGAGAAAGAAAACTCCCGACTGGAGGGACTGATGCTCTGTCCCGTGGACCGCTCTGTTATCTACTGGGGAAAGCTGGCGGGTATTTTTACCTTCATGCTGGTGATAGCCGTGGTAATAACGCCAGTATTTTTAGCTCTTTTTAACCTGCCTATCTTCCTCCCGAGGCTTGCCCTGATTATCATACTGGCTCTCCTGGGATTTTCCGCCGTGGGCACGCTTTTTTCGGCTCTGGCTGTAAACACGCGGTCGAGAGACATCATGCTGCCGGTACTGTTACTACCGGTGGTGGTACCGGTAATAGTCTCCGCCGTCAAGGCTACGGGGCCGGTACTGGCAGGAATGCCCTGGGGAGAAATTTCAACATGGCTGCAAATTATGGTAGCCTTTGATATTATTTACCTGGTGATAGCGACGCTTGTTTTTGAATACGTGATCGAGGAGTAGTCAGTTCTTATATTAGCTTGATAATAATATGGATAACAATCACACTGTAAGAAACCTCATATTATGGGGACTGGGGTTCGCCCTGATGGTAGCGGCACTCAGCATGGTCTTCGTCTACGTACCCACGGAGAAAGAATCCGGTATCGTGCAACGCATATTCTATTTCCACGTGCCCGTCGCCTGGGTGAGTTTTCTGGCATTTTTCATAACTTTCATTTCCAGCATTCTCTACCTCCGGAAGCGAACCACCAAATGGGATGCCATCGGCTGCGCCTCGGCGGAGATTGGCGTTATCTTCACCACACTGGTCCTGATAACCGGGCCGATATGGGCGAAACCGGCCTGGGGTATCTGGTGGACCTGGGATGCCCGCCTGACAACCTCACTGGTGCTCTGGCTGATATACATCGGGTATCTTCTGGTACGCAGTCTGGCCACCGATTCCGCCCGCGGCGCCCGGTACAGTGCGGTGATAGGAATCGTCGGGTTCATCGATGTGCCAATTGTATTTTTTACCGTAAACCTCTGGCGGACACAGCACCCCACCACCATTATCTTCGAGGGTGGCCTGGAAAATTCCATGCTGATAACGTTGCTGGTCTGCCTGGCCGCTTTCACGGTTCTGTACGTTATCCTGGTTATGCAGAGTACCAGTCTGAAAACAATGGAAGCCGAGATAAAACATATGAAAAATATTCAGAGCGATTAGGAGAATATTCGGATGGAAAACGCGGGATACCTCCTGGCAGCTTATACAGTGATATGGGCAGTAGTTTTCGGTTACGTCTTCTATATGCAACGGAAACAGAAGAAGCTACAGCGACAAATCGACCTGCTGCGGGAGAGGGAAGAAAAGAATTCTATATCAGAATAATAGCGGGAATATTGCAATAACATCTAAATGGCTGAGTAATTGCTTTATCTTGGTATCGTACCATTGGAATTCTCATACTTAAAAACTAACTGCTCCCTTCTTCATCTGGTCTCACCAATCCGTATCAGCAGGTATTGACTCCTCATGAATTATATGATAGTATTATTATGAGCATATGCTCATTACTCAGGAAGGATTTACGATAGAAATGCCTCGACCGCAAAAATGCAGAAGAGTAGCCTACCTGCCCGAGGTAACCTATTTCAAGCCGGCCGGCATACCGCTAAGCACTCTGGGAGAAGTGGTTCTTTCCGTAGAAGAAGCCGAGGCTCTGCGGCTTAAAGACCTGGAAGGACTGGAGCAGGGAGAAGGCGCGGAAAAGATGAATATATCGCGGCCGACCTTCCAGCGGGTACTGGCATCCGCGCGACAGAAGATAGCCGACGCCATCCTCAACGGCAAAGCCGTAAACATCAAGGGAGGGAATTTTGAGACGGCTTTTAACCGCTTTCGCTGTCGCCGCGGGCATGAATGGGACCTGGCAAAATCCGCCAACGCCGCACCCGAATACTGCCCGACATGCAGTACACCGGATGTACAGGCAATACCTTTAGCGGAATACGGACAGGGAAGGAGAGGCCGGAGTAAACGTCGCGGACGGAACGTATGATACCTGCTTTCTGGGTTTTGAGAACAGACGATGAAGATAATTACTGACGTTCTTTCTACACTGGATTTCCAGGCTCCGTTGCGGGATATCCGCCAGGGACCCTTCCAGACAGCCGTGTTAACGCGGCAATGCGGCCTGGCGTCAACACCCCACGACTCCGGTCCCCACCATGATAAAAGCCCCGTGAAAAACGCCGGATTTTTACTTGACGAGAGCCCGGAAAGCCTGTCCCATATGGCTCTCTCATCGAGTGAAGTCGAGGCAGCTATAGGCATGGCTGCCATCAACTCCCTTATCAGGGTCGATGAAAGCAGCTGTGAAGAACTCAATGCCGGTGACCTTCTCATGAGTAAAGGAGAGGGAAAGAAATTGGTTGTGGTCGGGCACTTTCCGTTTATTTCACGTCTTCGCACCGTGGCTGGCGGGCTATCCGTCATTGAAAAAAATCCCCGGGAAGGCGACCTCGGCGAAGCAGAATCTGAAAATATTCTCCCCGAAGCGGACATCGTCGGTATTACCGGCACCGCTTTTACCAATCATACCATCGAAAATTTACTTGCTCTCTGTCGCTCCGATGCGTATATCGTCGTTCTCGGAGGGACGGCGCCGCTTTCACCCGTTCTCTTCGATTGGGGAATTGACGCCGTCGCGGGAACACTGGTGACCGAGCCGGAAACCGTGCTGCGCAGCGTCAGCCAGGGGGCGACCTACCGGCAGATCAAAGGCGTCCGAAGACTCACCATGAGGAAAGGTGGCAATTAAATTGCTCTCAAAGCCGAACCAGCATACCCTGTTAATAACCCCTTTCGCCGTACTCTTGGCCGCAGCTTTGGGTCTGGTCCCTGCCTGTTCCGGAGAATCTCCGGTACTGAGCATCTTTGCTGCCGCCGGTGCCAAACCGGCCATTGACGCAATCTGCCAGCAGTTCCAGGAACAGTACGGTATCAGAGTAGAGGTTACCTACAGTGGCGGTGGCGAGGTTCTCTCCCAGATGACATTGGCAAAAAGCGGCGACTTATACATCGCCCCTGAGCAGAGTTTTATAGAGAAAGCCATCGAGAAACAGGCAATAGAACCGGATACCGTTGTCAGCGTGGCTTACATGATTCCGGTTATCGCCGTACCTAAAGGTAATCCCGGTAATATTCATACCCTGGCTGACTTGGCCCGTCCGGGCGTTAAGGTAGCGGTTACACGTCCGGAAACTACCCTGCTGGGCAAGTACTCACCGGAAATTTTCGCCAAGGCCGGACTCGCCGAAGAAATCGGTAAAAATATCGTCACCGAAGCAGCCCGACCCGACAACCTGCTGACGGTGTTGATAATGGAACAGGCGGATGCCGGTATTCTCTGGCACTTCTACGCGGTACAAAATGCGGACAAGATTGAAAACATCTTCCTCCCTCCCGAACAGATTACCGGCATCGGTGAGATGCAGATAGCGATTACTAGATATTGTCGTGATACAGAAAAGGCACAAAATTTCATCGATTTCATAACATCGGCAGAGGGCAAAGCCGTTTTCGAAGAGCTGGGGTACTTCGTCAATGCTGAGGAAATAATGGAATACCAGCAATGAAATCCATCATCGAAAAAGCAAAGGAAAAACTTCAGGAGATTGTCGCCGAACATAATTTCGGTGATGAGCTGGTGGAGGTTACCGTCGGAACGCTGACGGCTGAAGAGGCTATCGGCAGTCCTTCCCGGCAAGACTTTCCCCTGCTGGAGGGTAGAGAGGTTATGATTGAGGCCAGGTTCAGGGACAGCTACGGGCAGGCTTTCACGGATAGGCCCAATGAATTCAAAGGCTCTCTGAATGATGTCCTGGATATGACTCTGGATTCTACTGATAACCGGGCGGTGTTCGATGCCACTCTCAACGCGGTCATGTCACACCTGGATATGGTCACGGGCGTCCGTCACTGCCATGATGAGGAGCCGGAGAAATGCGCCGGTGAAATAGCGCAATATATACTGGAAAAGTTCGGCCGTGTAAAATTGGGTATGATTGGCTACCAGCCAGCTATCCTGGAAAATCTGGTAACGACGCTGGGAGCGGATAATGTCCGCTGTACCGACCTGAATCCCAAGAATATCGGCACGAAGAAATTCGGCGCCGAAATCTGGGACGGGCGCACCGATACCGAAAGGTTGATTAGCTGGTGCGATATCGTGCTGGCTACCTCCAGCACTGTCGTCAATGCGACTTACGATGAGATTAAGACGCTGGCGGATACCCACGGAAAAAGACTCATTATCTTTGGTGTCACCGGGGCTGGTATCTCAGCCCTGCTCGGGCTGGAAAGGTTGTGTTTCCAGCCGCATTGAAAATTAATATGTCGAGGGAGGAAACAGGTTCATGAAAATCGCCGTATCAGCTACAGCGCCAAACCTGAGCGCCCAGGTTGACCCGCGCTTTGGACGCTGCCAGTATTTTGTTATCGTTGACCCCGACACCATGGAGTTCGAGGGTATCGAGAACTCCAGCGCTGCTGCCGGGGGTGGCGCCGGTATCGCTACCGCTCAGCTAATCGTAGGAAAAGGTGTGGAGGCGGTACTGACCGGTAACTGCGGCCCCAATGCTTTCAATGTCCTTAAAGCCGCCAAAATCTCGGTTATGACCGGTGTTTCCGGTTCAGTACAGGAAGCCGTGGCTAGCTATAAAGCGGGAAAGTATAATGCCATTTCAGAAGCAAACGTATCCTCTCATTCCGGAATGAATAAAGGTAAATAACAATTAAAAACCGGAGGTAATATCATGCCCAGAGGAGATGGAACAGGGCCTCCCACCGGACGCGGACAGCGGGGCGGCAGGATGGGTGGTAATCGGCCCGGTGCCGGACCCAGCGGAAATTGTGTCTGCCCGAGCTGTGGTGAGAAGGTACCTCACCGATGGGGGACACCCTGTTATGACATGAACTGCCCCAAGTGCGGCACGAAAATGGTAAGAGGATAATATGATAATATCCGTCGCCAGCGGCAAAGGCGGTACGGGGAAAACCCTGATTGCCACCAGCCTGGCTCTATCACTGAGAAATAAAGCTCAGGTACAGCTTCTGGACTGCGATGTCGAGGAGCCGAATGACCATATATTTATTAGACCGGTTATCGACAGGACAGAAGCGGTTGGGATACCCGTACCCGTTGTCGATGAGGCCATATGTACCCGGTGCGGTCGTTGTGCCGAGGTATGCGCTTTTAACGCCATCGCGGTTGCCGGGGAATATGTGCTGACGTTCCCCGAGCTCTGTCATGGCTGTGGAGCCTGCAGCTATCTCTGCCCGGAAAAGGCGATAACCGAGGAAAACAGGGAAACCGGGGTTATCGAGTCGGGTAAAGCGGACAGTATTGACTTCACGCAGGGCAGGCTAACCGTTGGAGAAGCCATGGCGCCCCCCGTAATCCGTAAGGTAAAGGAACGCACTAATAACGACGGTGTCGCTATTATCGATGCCCCACCCGGTACATCCTGCCCGGTGGTGGAATCGGTTAAAGGCAGCGATTTCTGCCTGCTGGTGACCGAACCGACACCTTTCGGTCTTAACGACCTGAAGCTGGCGGTAGCCACGATGAAGGAGCTCGGCATACCCTGCGGCGTAGTTCTTAATCGAGCGGGTAACGGTGATAAAAACGTGATTGATTACTGCGAATCGGAATATATCCCCGTCCTGATGACCGTACCGCTGGACATGGAAATCGCCCGCCTCTATTCGCGCGGCATCACGCTGGCCGAAGGAATACCGGCATGGCAGAAGGAATTTATCGGACTTTTTGATAAAATCACGGAGATTGTGGATGAAAGAAATCGTTGTCCTGAGCGGTAAGGGAGGTACTGGCAAGACGAGTATCGTCGGTGCTTTTGCCTACCTGGCGAAAAGCAAGGTTATGGTTGACTGCGACGTTGATGCCGCCGACCTTTACCTGTTGCTGCAGCCGGAACACGGGGAAGAGCATGAGTTCTGGAGCGGGCAGACCGCCGTTATTGACGGGGCGAAGTGTACCCATTGCGGCTTATGCGAGCAGCTCTGCCGCTTTGACGCTATTCACGACCTTGTGGTTGATGACGCTTCATGCGAAGGTTGCGGTTTCTGCGCCAACGTCTGCCCTGCCGAAGCCATTACCATGAAAGAAAACCTGGCCGGGCACTGGTTTATCTCCAAGACGAAGTACGGGACACTGGTTCACGCCAGACTCGGTATCGCCCAGGAAAATTCCGGCAAGCTGGTGGCCATGGTACGACAGCAGGCTAAAAAGATAGCAGAGGAGAGCGGTATTGAATTAATCATCAGCGACGGCCCGCCCGGCATCGGCTGCCCGGTTATTTCGTCTCTTTCAGGTACTGACCTGGCACTACTGGTGACCGAGCCTACGCTTTCCGGTCAGCATGACCTGGAACGGGTCATCGGGGTTTGCCGGCATTTTACGGTACCGGCCCTGGTATGTATTAATAAATTCGATATCAATGATGCTAATACTCGCAAGATAGAAGCCTATTGCCGGAATCAGGGGATAGACATCGCGTCAAAAATACCCTACGATAGTAAGGTGACCGAAGCGATGATTCATGGCAAAACGGTTATGGAGTATAATCCCAACGGTGCGGCGCAACATATGGAGAAATTGTGGAATATAATTATCGATCGTCTAGGCGGTTAAGCTGGAGGTAGATTTGCAGGATTTAATCAAGGAATTTATGGCGCAAAAGAAGTTTGCGGTCGTCGGGGCTACCGATAATCCCGAGAAATACGGCAATCAAATACTGAAAAACCTGAAGAAGCGGAATTACGATGTCTATCCGGTCAATCCCCGGCTGAAAACGGTTGAAGGTATGAAATGCTACGCTACACTTACCGATTTACCGGTAAAAGTAGACGTCGTTGATTTTGTCGTACCTCCTTCAGCCACCGAGTCTATCCTCAGAGAATGCGTGGCGCTGGGACTGAACCGAATCTGGCTGCAACCCGGCTCGGAAAGCGAAGCCGCCATCAATTTCTGCCGGGAAAATAACCTTAAGGTAGTCCATGACGTTTGTGTCATGATGAATTAAACGGGGGATAAACACGTGGAATCGTATGAACTTGAGCCAAGATATTCAACCAACGAAATACCGGGCAAGTGTATAAAATGCCTGGGTGAGCAGGAGCTAAACGGCTGCCTGATGCAGTTGCTCCGGGAGGAGGGCATCAATAAGGCTGTCCAGAAGAAGTACGAAGCCCTGGCGACTTTCCTGCAGTCACCCGAATCGAAACAACTGCGTGATGAGTCTGAGAAATATCTCGCCGAAGGTAAAAAAGTAACGGTCACGATAGGATCCAAAGACGGTAAGCCTGTATACGGGCTGAAAATAGAATAAAAATCTGGAGGTATTCAATGAAATACGCGGTACCCGTATCCGGTGGAGTGATGTCACCCCACTTCGGACATTGTGAGCAATTCGCTTTCTTCGATGTCGATGAGCAGAAGAAGGAAATTACCAATAGAGAGTTCATCGTGTCCCCGGAACACCAGCCCGGACTTCTTCCCGTCTGGCTGGCACAAAAAGGGGCTGACGTGGTTATTGCCGGGGGCATGGGACCACGGGCGGTAGACCTGCTGCAGCAGCAGAGTATCAACGTCGTGCTCGGCGCGATGGAAAGCGACCCCGAGCAGGCGGTTCTCAATTATCTACGCGGCGCTCTAGCCACCGGGGATAATGTTTGCGACCATGATTCGCGCGAATGCGCTCATTAGCCTGTTTATGTGAGAGGAGCAGTAATGTCAACCGAGGAGAAAATCAGGGATAGCCTTGATAAAGTGTTAATCCCGGGAGTAATGCGCAGTCTTGTAAAGATGAACCTGGTACGTGATATCAGTATCCATGACGGCAAAACGAGTATAAAAATGGCCTCCACGGCTCTGTCTCCCGAAATACAGCAGAACCTGGCGGAAAATATCAAGAAAGCGGTAAGCAAACTGGACGATGCTGGCGAAGTTGAAGTTGAATTTGTTGAGGGGAAAGCCAAAGATATCAATCAGGTCAGGAGTGTTGTCGCCGTTATGAGCGGCAAGGGCGGAGTAGGCAAGTCCCTGGTATCCTGTCTTTTAGCAATATCGCTGCACCGTCAGGGAAAGGATACAGGCATCCTTGATGCCGATATTACCGGCCCGAGCATTCCCAAAATGCTCGGAGTAAAGGGCAGACTGATGGGTACTGAAAGCGGCATAATGCCAGTACCTTCACGGTCGGGCATCGAGGTAATGTCCATCAACCTTCTGCTTCCCGATGAGGACGAAGCCGTTATCTGGCGCGGACCCCTTATCGGACGGACGATAACACAGTTCTGGGAGGATGTACTCTGGGGTCAGCTTGATTGCCTGGTGGTAGACCTACCGCCCGGGACCGCCGACGCTCCGCTTACGGTAATGCAGAGTCTGCCTGTCTCCGGGATAATAATCGTATTTACTCCCCAGGACCTGACGAATATGGTCGTCAGGAAGGCGGTAAAGATGGCGCAGCGTATGGAAAAACCCATCCTGGGGGTGGTCGAGAACATGAGCTATCTTTACCTACCCGAGATTGACAAGAAGATGGAAATATTCGGTAAAAGCCACGGGGAGGAGATGGCGCAAGCTGCCAATGCCCCGCTCCTGGCCCAGATGCCGATAGACCCCGAGCTGGCCAGGCTCTGTGATGAGGGTAATATCGAGCGGTATGACGGCGATATCATTAAAAAGCTCGGAGAAGCCATCTCCGGGATATTAACGTAATTATACTGCCGTTTTACGGTATTTAGACATGGACTGGACGAAGAACAAAGAAATCCTAGTGATGACCATCCTTACTTTACTGTGCATCGCCTGTTTCCCCGCGAATCCCCTGGTATTAAGCGGCGTGCTGGAAGTCGGTTTCTATCTTCCCTCTTTCGTCATCGGCTGGATAATCTGGGTCATCGGTATGATATTGGTCATGGCTCCCATCATAACATTCCCACGACACGGTGGCGTGGCCAGGGGTAAATCCTTCGTCCACACCACCAGGCTGGTGGATACCGGTATATATTCGGTCGTCAGACACCCGCAGTATCTGGGCGGTATTCTCGCACTTTTTCTTACCACCATTCTTTTTTATCCCCACTGGCTTTTCGCCGTGCTCGGTATTCCCGGAGTTCTCATTTTGTATTTCAGTACGATATGGGAAGAAAAAAGGCTGATACAGCAATTCGGGGATGATTACGTAGCTTACATGAAAAGGGTACCACGGATGAATATCATCCAAGGAATAATCCGGCGGTGCCGAACGTGGAAAAAGTCAGTTTACCCTTGATTTGACAAAATATTTCAATAAGCATAAACTACCAAGAACAGATAAATGGAGCTGTAATATCAGTATCAAGGGAGGGTCAAAAAAATGGTAGAAATGTTGGTGGCACTAGCTCTGGGACTACTATTGACGATCATTGGTGCCGGCGCCGAAGTTAAATGGCTATATCTCATCGGCGTCCTGATTATGCCATTGGCACTACTCTGGGGTGCTTTTTATAAAGCTGGGGATGATACGAAGTTAAAAATTACATTAATGGCAATGGCAGGCATTATACTGGCGGCCATTGTTATGACATTGAGTTCTTATAGTATCAGTTACGACATAGGCTTTTAGTTCCAAGATTACACCTTTAACCTAATAGTAAATCTCGAATAACGTATGAATATCAGGCCGCGATTTGTAGTGCATCGGGGCTTTAAGTCTGAAATATTTCAACCCGCACGTTACGCGATAAGAACATCTAGTAAATGCCAGTTTGCCGGGTTTTCCTGAGATTACGAACGTAGCGCCGTAGCTCTACCGGGCTGAGGCATGTCTTTGATTCAACGGGGACCGGCAGAGTATTGACCTGATGCACCGTGGCCAGTATCTCGTCTATAATTGGTTTTAGCGCCAAATCTGGAAAAGCCTTCATTTCAGTTACCACCTTTATCCGTTACGTCTATTAGAACGGAAAGCAACGGAAAAAGTTAGTAAGACCCCGGAGAAAACAGGCATAAATCTAAATCAGGCTTTTCCGATTAGAGCCCAAATCAGTGATAACACCCACCCGATGAATGTCCAGCCGAGAAATATATTGACCAACAGGATAGCCACTATGCTTTTATGCCGTCTTACGGCGGCAATTATCGTCGGAAGGATGTAAATAGCCAAACCTATTATACCGAACGGAAAGCCCCAGTAAGGGAAGGTGAACTGGAAAGACCAGTCCGACGGAGTGTGAATGACCGGCGCGGCACAGGAAGTAAAACAAAGCAATAAAAGAAAAACAAATGCACCAAGAATTATCAGGCGTATTGATTTTGCACTTTTCATATCCATAAATATTTTAGTGATATTTCAAGCTACAGTCAATTATTTTTATTGTAGCCATCCACCGTAGACGCACGGTCCCGGGGTACTGGTAACGGATAGCCGCACGTCTATAATAGAGCAGCCAGAAAAGATATCAGCAGGATAAAGCTCACCAATCATATCAAAAACGTTTGCAATGAATCTTTAAATGACCTAGAATTTGCCTGTTCCAGTATTCAAAAGGGGGAAAGCAGTGGCAGACGACAAATACGGTAAGCTCGTGAAGACTTTATCATTCCGGCCGGGAATGGGCGGGGCCAATGCCAGGGAACTGGTTTTTGTGGGTGGAGACGAACTGGGAGGCATGGAGCTAAATTTCATCGTCGGCGTGTACGACCAGATCGGTGACTGGGCTCCGAACCGCGGGGCGCACGACCATACTTTCGACGAATGCCTTTTGTTCTTCGGCTACGACGACGCAGACATGAACTATCTAGGCTCGGATATGTCGTTGTGCATGGGCAGGGAGCAGGAAAAGCATTACTTCAGCGTACCCACCGTGGTGGCCGCTGCCAGAGGCATGCCGCACTGTCCGCTGGTTACCGAGAAGGTTTATAAGCCTTTCGGGCATTTTCACTTGGCGCTGGCCGCCAGATATTCCGGAGGCCCGGTACCGCTGGAAGGCACGACCGATGGGAACAAATACACTCACCTCTTTCACAATATGAAGATTCAGGAAGGACACGGCGGCGCCGCTGCCAGGCAGGTAATAACGATGTCCGGTGATAAACTTGAGGGCATGAATGTCAACTTCAGGATGAGCCTGCATAACGCGATCGGCGAATGGTATCCCGGCCAGGGCGCGCAGGTAAGCCCTTACGATAAATGCCTGATTTTCTTCGGGCATAACACCGATAACCTGAGTTATCTTGGAGCGGAAATTACCATAGAAATCGGCGGGGAACATGAGAAGCATACGTTTGGCGTGCCTACCGCGGTAGCTTTACCCAAGGGGACGCCGCATTTCCCCATCGTCTGCAATAAACTGGAAAGACCCTACCGCGTCATGGAGGTGGGGCTAGCAGCCAGATACGAGAGCGTACCCCTGGAATAACCTGAGAAGATTTACATTCCCGCGGCTTTTAAAATATCAGGGACGGTTTCCTCCCGGCCGATAGCCATGATGTGAACGCCATCGCAGATGGTCTCATTCTTTAAAGCGGCGATAGTGCGACCGGCTATCTCGATGCCCTTGGCCAGCATCTCCTCCTTAGGAGCCGCCGACATCTCATCGAGTAAATCATCGGGGACAAAGATACCGGGGACATTGGCCGTCATATACTTGGCCATCCTCGCCGAGGACAGCAGAACGATCCCCGCCAGTATTTTGGTTTTGAACTTACGGGCGTAGTCCATAAACCTTTTAAAATTATCCAGGTCGTAAATAGCCTGGGTCTGGAAGAACTCGGCACCGGCCTCGACCTTTTTCTCGAACTTTATCAACTGAGGCTCGAGGGGCTGGGCTTCCGGGGTTACGATGGCCCCCACGCAGAACTCCACCGCACCGTCGAGGTCATTCCCTCCCAGATCCTTGCCCCCCGCCAGAGCGTGAACGGCATTGATAAGCTGCAGTGAATCCAGGTCAAAGACGCCCATAGCTTCCTTATGGTCGCCGACCACCACGGCATCACCGGTAAGACACAGAACGTTCCTGACACCACGACTGTAAGCAAAGAGCAGGTCGGCCTCCAGCGCGATACGGTTGCGGTCGCGGCAGGTCATCTGCATGATAGCCTCGCCGCCGCTTTCCAGGACCGCCAGGCAACCGCCGAGGGAAGGAAAACGCATCGCCGAACTCTGGTGGTCGGTTATATTGATACCATCGACCTTATCTTTCAGTAAATCGATATGATGCTGCATTTTCTCCAGGTTGGTTCCCTTGGGTGGGGCAACCTCGCTGGTAATCACAAACTTTCCGGAGCCAAGGGCTTCTTTAAAACGCGATACCATTTTCCTAACTCCCTTATGAGATTTTCATCGATTTAGGCTGGAGCGTAACGTGGTGGTTCCGGGGCGGCTGGTACTGACGCATCAGGTGAAGACGATTCTGCTCTTTAAGTCGGTTATAAATCAGCGTCCAGGCGCAGTCCTTCTCTTTATCGACCTCGCACTTGCCGTTGTTGGTGCCGCCGCAGGGACCGTTAACCAGTCCCTTATGGCAGGCGGTAATCGGGCAGATACCCGCCGTTATACCGAGAAAGCACTGGCCGCACTGAGCACAGGCCTCGCGAAAGTACCCGGGAGTCTCTTCCACGCCGATAAACAGAGTATCCACCGCGGGTATTACCGGAATATCAAGATAGAGACTCAAGCGGTGTACACCCAGGGCACAGCTCATCGACAGAAGGCAGTCGGCACCACGGATAGCCTGCTCGTTCTCTTTCATGGCCACATCCGTCATATCATCGCAGGCGGTGGGTATGACCAGCGTACCGGTAAGCCATTTGCCCATCTCCTGGAGTTTTTCCTTCATTTCCTCAACCTGCTCAACGCCTCCGGTATTTGTCAGTGTCGTGCACGTGCCGCAGCCGACGATAAACACCTTATCAAGTCCTTCAAGCGATTGCTGGATTTCTTCTATCGGTTTCTGTTTGGTCATTGATTTCATGGCTTGCCCCCCAGTTCCAACGTCATTGCGAGCGTAGCGAAGCAATCCGTTTTCCCCGAGGCAGCGGATTGCTTCGGGCTTCGCCCTCGCAATGACACATGGAATGTTGTATTCATCTATTATCCTTCAAGGTCGCACCGCAGGCACCGCTTGGCTTCCCTGCCGGCAATTTCTTCAGACATACCGAGTTCTATCTCCGAAAAACTGCTTCTTCTGTCTGCCAGGGGCAGTGTCTTTATTTTGGTTCTCGGTTTTTCTTCCCAGGTATCTTCAAGTTCCGCCTTAACGGGCTCGATGGTAGCGGCGCTTTTACGGTCGTAAATCTCCACCCGTGATTCATCACCTCTAAGGTATTTATCGATAGCGATGGCTCCCCTCCGCCCGGCGGCTATGGCTTCGACAACCATACCCGGACCCGTAACGAAATCACCGCCGGCAAAGACTCCGTCAATATTAGTAGCCAGCGAGTTACTGTCGACCACCAGGGTTTCCCAGCGGGTGCGCTCCAGGGTACTGTCGGGAGGGAGGAAGGAGAGGTCGGGCGCCTGACCTACCGCCGCAATAACCGTGTCCGCTTTGATATTGAATTCCGACCCGGTAATCGGGATGGGGCGGCGGCGACCGCTATCATCCGGCGCTCCCAGTTCCATACGAGTGCACTGAAGTCCGGTTACCTTCCAGTCATCACTGGTGATACGCGTCGGGCTGATAAGGTAATTCATGATAACACCCTCGTCAACAGCTTCGTCATATTCAACGTCGGAAACGGGCATCTCGTCGCGGGAACGGCGGTAGTAGATAGCGGCTTCCTCAGCCCCGAGGCGTAAAGACGTGCGGGCGGCATCGAGGGCGACATTACCTCCCCCGATGATAGCAACCCGTTGGCCCACGATTACTTCCCTGCCGAGCCGTACATCCCGGAGGAAACGCAGGCCGTAATAAAGACCTTCAATGTCCTCCACCTCGCCGGGTATGCCGAGTCGCTGACTGCGCTGGGCACCGGCAGCGATAAAGACCGATTTATAACCTTCTTTTTTTAAGTTTTCCGTGGTGAAATTTGTATTAAGAGGCGTATTGTAACGTATTTCCACACCTTTTCCGGTAATATAATCGATATCCTGCTGGATAGCGGCTTTGGGCAGGCGAAACTCGGGGATAGCGACGGACAGCATGCCGCCGCCCACCGGCAGGGCTTCAAAGACCGTGACGGGGTAGCCGGCCTGAGCCAGGAAGTAAGCGCAAGAAAGACCGGTAGGTCCCGCCCCGACCACCGCCACCCTGTCCTTTTTGGTTACCGCGAAAGGCTCGATAGCGCCGATTTCGGAGGCATGTTCCGCATACCAGTCTGAGGCGAAGCGTTTCAGCGACCTTATAGCAACAGGGTCGTCCAGTTCACCGCGGCGGCAGCGGTTCTCACAGGGGTGGTGGCAGATACGACCACAGACGGCGGCGAAGGGATTACGTTCGCGGATGGTCTCGATGGCCTCCTTATATTCACCTTCGGCAATATGGGCCACGTATTTCGGTACGTTGATTCCCGCCGGACAGGTATGCTGGCAGGGAGAAATCATCAGAGCTTCACAGACCGCGGCCGGGCATTTTTTCTCGCGGATGTGTGCTTCGTACTCCTCGCGAAAGTATTTAATGGTAGAAACAACCGGATTGGGGGCTGTCTTTCCCAGGCTGCACAACGAGCATTCCTTCACCGTATCGGCAATAGAAAGGAGGGTATCTATATCTTCATCGCGTCCCCGGCCCTCGGTAATGCGGGTCAGAATCTCCAGCATCTGCCTGGTACCGAGTCGACAGGGAGTGCATTTACCGCAGGACTCCGCCTGTGTAAAGCTCAGGAAAAAACGGGCAACCTCCACCATACAGGTAGCCTCGTCCATGACGACCATACCACCCGAACCGACAATCGAGCCCAGAGCCGCCAGTTCCTCATAACCAATTGGGGTATCGATAAAGCGGGTTGGTATACAACCGCCAGAAGGACCGCCCGTCTGCACCGCCTTGAGCTGCCGTCCACGGGGTATACCACCACCAATGTCATAGATGATGGTGGAGAGTGGCGTTCCCATGGGCACCTCTACCAGTCCGCTGTTGGCAATCTTACCGGTGAGAGCAAAAACGGTGGTACCGCGACTCTTTTCCGTGCCGATAGTAGCGTACCATTCGCCGCCTTTTTCGAGTATCACGGGAATCGTGGCAAGGGTCTTAACATTATTGATTACCGTAGGCTTGCCGTCCAGTCCCGACTGCGGTGGGAAAGGCGGGCGTGGCCGCGGCATGCCCCGCATGCTCTCTATAGAGGCTATCAGGGCTGTCTCCTCGCCGCAGACAAAGGCACCGGCCCCTTCCTTGATCTGTAAATTGAAGGAAAAATCCGAACCAAGTATGTTATTGCCCAGATATCCATTCTCTTCAGCCTGTTCTATTGCCCTGTAAAGTCGCTTAACAGCTAGTGGATATTCCGTACGTACATAGATGTAGCCTTCGCTGGCCCCGATGGCATAAGCAGTAAGTGCTAACCCCTCCAGCATCGCGTGCGGGTCACCTTCCAGAATAGAGCGGTCCATAAAAGCGCCCGGGTCACCTTCATCAGCGTTGCAGATAGCATACTTTTGCGAGCCCGGATTATTCCGACATGTCTCCCATTTAACTCCGGTGGGAAATCCCGCACCTCCCCGGCCACGCAGTCCTGAGCGCTTTACTTCCTCGATAACAGTCTCAGGAGTCATTTCGAAGATAGCCTTTCTTAGCGACTGATACCCACCCCTTTTAATATAATCCTGAACTCGTTCTGGATTTATATGACCGCAATTACGCAGGATAATACGCTCTTGTTCCGAATAGAATTTAATATCAGCGTAATGCGGCTTAGCTTGACCGGTTTTCGGGTCGCGATAGAAAAGACGTTCAACCGGCTGACCCCCTCGGAGATGCGAGGTGACGATATCTTCGACATCATCAACATCAACATGCGTATAGAATATACCTTCAGGCTCCACAACAACGTTGGGCCCCTGTTCGCAGAAACCATGGCAACCGGAGAAGTCTATTTTAGCGTTTTTCACACCCTGTTTGGTGAGTTCTGCTTGCAGGGCTTCATAGACAGCGTCACCCCCGCCCGAAACGCATCCGGTGCTCCGGCAAACGAATACGGTGTAATTTTTCGGCATACTACTCCTTCTCGCTCTTACCGAATAACCGTGCAACTTTTTTAGGATTCATGTTTCCGTGTGTTTCTTTATTAATCATGAGATTTGGCGCCAGCGCACAAACACCGATACAGGCCACCGTTTCCAGCGTGTATTCCATATCCTCGGTGGTTTCACCTTCGTCAATGCCAAGATGCTGTTTGACCAGCTTGAGGATGGACTTGCCACCGCGTACGTGGCAGGCCGTACCCCGGCAGACCCTGACGACATTATTACCCCTCGGGGTGGTGTATAACTGAGCATAAAAAGTAACAACTCCCTGCACCTGAGCTGGGAACAGGCCAAGATGGCGGGCAATAATCGGTATTGTCTCCGGAGGTATGTACCCGGCCTGCTCCTGGATTTTCTGGACAAGGGGAATTAGTGCCCACTTTTTACCCTGATATTCAGTAATGATTTTCTCTATCTGTTTCATACTGATTTTGGGCTTTTTCTGTTGCAACTTCGTCATATTTCTAAACTCTTTCCAGCCTAACGTTGCAGGATTTAATAGCCGGTGTCTTAGATTGCGGGTCGATAACCGTGGCGAATAATTTATACACAGAGCTACCGAGTAAAGATACTGGTGCGAATAACATTCCCCGGTGTAAATCAGCATTAATACTGGCAATACCCTCCAGTTCTCCGTGAGCAGATTTTACCTTAACTTTATCGCCGTCACTGATACCCAGTTTTACAGCATCGGTACTGTTTATTTCTATACATCCGTTATTATAAAATCGGCTCATTCTATCCGACCGCGAGCTTCTTCCACCTGAGCCGAAACTGAACCTCACCGAGCCCACCACCAGGGTAAGCGGATAACCCTCAGGTGGCAGTGCGGCTATATACTTCACGGGTGAAAACCTGCCGAACCCACTAGGAAACAATCCTTTATGAAGACGTCTCGTGGCGGTACCACCGTCATCAACATCAGCCAAATCAGAATCTTTTTTTTCCGCTTCACCGAAGGCTAAATGGCGGTAGAAGAGAACCGTTTCTTCGATTTCTTCCATGACTTCCTGCGACGACGAGTAAGGCAAGGGCGAATCCATCGCCTCCGCCAATCCGAGCAGTATGTCAACATCGGGAAGGCTATTTCCGACGGGCTCGATGACTTTATGTAATCTTTGCACCCTGCCCTCGAAGTTAGTGAAAGTCCCCTCTTTTTCGGCAAAGCTGGCGGCCGGCAAGACGACCGATGCCAGTCTGGCTGTTTCCGAAAGGAACATATCCGCCACGACCAGAAAGTCCAGAGAAGAAAGCGCTTCTTTCACCTGTGCCGGCTGAGGGAAACTCTCGACCGGATTTTCTCCCATAATCAGCATACCTTTAAGCTTTCCCTCGCGGATTTTCTCAATCATTTCCAGAGCACTGTAACCGGCGGCCGACGGTAATTTAATACCCCATTTCTCTTCAAACTTTTGCCGGTTCTGAGGTTCGGTTATACTCAGATAGCCCGGGAGAAAATCGGGCAAGGCCCCCGTATCGCACGCCCCGCGGGCGTTGTTTTCTCGCTGCAGGGCAAAGATACCACCCAGCCGACCGGCATTCCCGGTGAGCATCGCCAGGTTGGCAATAGCGATAACGGCATCGGTGCCGGTGGCGTACTGAGTAACACCATTGCCGTAGACGATGGACGCTTCTTCAGCTTCGGCGAGGAGCTGCGCCACCTGCTGGATTTCTCTGGCGGGTATTCCGGTTACCTTCTTGACGTAATCGGTGGTGTATCTTTCCAGGCTTTCTTCCCATTTCCTGAAATTGTCGGTCATGCGGGAGACGAATTCCATATCGAATTTCTTTTTATCGATAATAACCTTGGCTAAACCGTTGAGCAGGGCTATATCCGTACCGACTTTAGGCTGCAGCCAGAAACGGGCAAAACGCGCCAGTTGAGTAAAGCACGGGTCGATAACACAGAGTTCCGCGCCCTTATATTTTGCCGCACGCTTGATGGCGTAAGCTACGGCTGGAGCCGATATCTCGGGATTGGCACCGATGACGATAATAACCTTTGACCGCTCCAGGACATCGAAAGAACCGGTCGTGCCTGCATAACCTATCGTGGCTCCCAGCCCGGTCAGGCTGGCAGAACTATAAAGACGGCTGCCATTATCGATATTATTCGTCCCCAGAATGCCACGGGTGAAACGCTGTAACACGTAGTTCTCTTCATTGGTGCAACGCGTCGAACCGTAAACAGCCAGAGAGTCGGGACCGCTGGATTCCTTGATTTTTCCCAGTCCTTCAGCCACAGCAGCCAGCGCCTCTTCCCACGTCGCCTCGCGGAATTCGCCATTTTCTCTGATCAGGGGAGTGGTCAATCTTTCGCTGCTGCTAATAAAATCCCATCCGTAGGCGCCCCGGACACAGAGAGTGCCGGCATTTACCGGACTGCCCTCAGCGGGTCTGGCCTGTATTACCTTGCCGTCCTTGACACCCAGAAGAATAGTGCAGCCACAACCGCAGTACGGACATACCGTGGTTACCGTATTTGTTACCGTGCCCGTATAGGCTCTTTCCTTTTCCATAATGGCACCGGTGGGACAGATAGCCACGCAGGTACCGCAGAAAGTACATTCGGATTTCTCCAGGGGCACTTCATTCAGGGTCGCGGCTTTGACCAGCGAACCGCGGTGAATATAATCGATAGCCCCTTCCACGACAAGCTCCTGGTCTGCCCGGATACACTTGCCGCACATGATACACTTGGAAAGGTCTCGCTCGATAAAGGGATTGACTTCTTCGATAATATCGTTTTGAGGCAATCTCTGGAATTCGTTCAGCCCGATGCCCATCTGCGCGGCCAGCTGGCGCAGTTGACAGCGATTTCCCTTATCACAGACAAGGCAGGAATCGGGATGACTAGCCAGCAGGAGCTTGAGGATTTTCTTGCGGTGCTCGATAACTCTGGGTGAGTTCGTATTTATGTTCATTCCCGGAGTAATGGACGTTACGCAGGAAGCCAGTAATGCCCCGTTTCTCTCGTCTTCCACCAGACACAAGCGGCAGGCACCGGTCGATGCCAGGTTCGGGTCGTGACAGAGAGTGGGAATGTTTACACCCAGTTCTCTGGCCAGATCCAGGATAGTGGTGGAAGGGTATCCGCTAACTTCTACGCCGTTTAGAATTATCGTTATTGTGTCCAATAATCAACTCCACACATACTAACGAGGTTGAAGGGACGCAATCCATGATTCATCGCCGCGAGCTACGGAACGTATCCCCGTTAAAAGCTGCGAACTGGCAGCCGCTTTGGGTATGAAGCCCACGGCTCCGACCTGTTTGCTCGCCAGTACGTTCTCTTCGTCGTCATATTGGGTCAGCATCAAGACTTTAGCTGGCTTGTGTTTACTGCATATCTCCCTGGCGGCATCGAGCCCGTTCATTACCGGCATGACAATATCCATGATAACCACGTCGGGCAGGAGTTCCACCGTCTTTTCCAGGGCTTCCTGTCCGTTGACCGCCTCACCGACGACCTGCATATCACGTTGCAGGGTCAGTACCGACCTGATACCGTCCCTGACCACGGCATGGTCATCGACGATGAGTATGCGGATTTTCTTGGTCGTCCGGTCCAGCAGCTTTTGAATACGGGGAACCAGCGCTTCGGGCCTAACCGGTTTAGCCAGCAGGTCTTCAGCATCACACTGCATTCCTTCATCTCTTCTCCAGCCTTTGACCAGTTGCTGTTCCGGGGCAGCGTTAATAACCATGATGGGGAGATTGCTGAACCCCAGGGTCTGTTTCAGCCATTTATGGAAGAGGAAAGCATCCCCCCGGGGCATAATCGTACCCAAAACAATCATATCGGGCTCGTGATGGCGGACTGCCTTCTCAGCCTCATCCCGGTCATCCGCCATAACTACCGTATACCCTTCTTTCTCAAGAGTAGCCTCTAAAGCCTGAGTAAATTCCAGCTCATCATCCACGATCAGGATTTTATACGTTTTTTCCATGATATCCTCCTTCACCGTGAAATACCTATAAACCACACTATAAGACATCGTTGGTAAAAGAGGAATGGGGCTTTTACCCCGATGGTCTGCATAAGAAACCCCTGATTTTCAGGGTAAATACCCCCGAAAGAAAGATAGTAAAAATGAAATAGTATTGAATGCTAAAACACAGGATTAAAGAGGTGAGGGAAAGGAGAGATTTATATTGAAATAATGCCCCGACGGAGAGCGTACTTGACTAAATCGATGCGGTTGTGGATGCCGAGCTTGGTCATGAGGTTGGTCTTGTGACCTTCCACGGTCTTGCGGGTGATTACCAGCATATCTGCCATTTCCTGAGTGCTGAAGCCTTCCGCCAGCAGCTTGAGGACTTCCCTTTCCCGTTCCGTCAGCTGGTTGTACGGGTCAAGGTGATTTCTTTCTTTGGCGGTCTTCTGGTAGTTTTCCACGAGTAGCTTGGCAACGGAGGGTGAAAGGAAGGAATCGCCCTGAAAAACCGAGCGGATACCCGCGGCAAGCTCAGAGGAAGCTGCGGCTTTGCTTATCAGGCCCGAGGCACCGGATTCGATTACCGGGAAAACATACTCTTTATCATCATGTTGGGTTATGACCAACACCCTGGTTTTCGGGAACTCCCGGGTAATCCTGCGGGTGGCTTCCAGGCCTCCCATGATAGGCATGGCAATATCCATGAGCACCACGTCGGGCTTTAACTCAGCCACCATCTTCAGGGCTTCGCTACCGTTCACCGCCTCACCAACAACCTCGATATCCCCGACCAGGGCGAGCAATGCACATATCCCATCCCGCACGATGGTATGGTCATCTACTACCAGTACTCTTATCTTTTGCATACGCCACTTCCTGTCCTACAGGTATACTGGCCCAGACGGTAGTCCCTTTACCGATTTCCGATTCGATACCGCTTTTTCCGCTGAGAAAGCCAATCCTTTCCCTCATGCTGAACAACCCGCGACCTCGGCCGCTTTCTTCTACGTCGGTAATCTCGGAAACATCAAAGCCCTGTCCGTTATCACTTACTTTCATGATGAATTCATCCGGCTTGAATTCCAGTAGTACGGAAACATTCTTGGCCTGAGAATGCTGGGCTACATTACCAACCGCTCCCTGTATGAAACGGAAAAGCGCCGCCTCTACATCGGGAGGAAGTCTCCTTTCTTTCCCCCTGATTTCTACGGATACATCAATCTCAAGGGGTTGCAGCCTGGTCTCGGCATACTGGCGGACAGCAGGTACCAGACCCAGCGTATCCAGCAAAGCCGGATGGAGATTGGAAATCAGCCGACTCACCTCATTATGGACCTGCACGGTTAAAGCCTGGACCTTCTTCAGTCCGTTAACAAATTCAATATTCACCGTACCGGATATATTGGACATCTCGATTAATGCCTGTAATTGCAGGGCAATACCGGAAAGCGACTGGCTGGTTTCGTCATGGAGCTCACGGGCAATCCTGCGTCGTTCGTCCTCTTCAGCCACCAGATTCTGCCGGGCTAACTTTCGTAATCTTTCGCGGGCATTCCGCAGTCTCTCGTACAGTCGGGCATGCTCGATGGCAATACCGAGCTGGTCGCCGATGGCATATAGAAAATACAGATCCTCATTGGTATATTTCCGCCGCCGGTGGCTGGCAATATTCAGAACGCCCAGAACCCTTTCTCTCGCCCGGAGAGGTACAGATATAAAAGCCTTAAGACCTTCGGCAACAATAAGCTCACGATGGGCGACACGTGGGTCGGAAGAAATATCCTCCAGTAAAACAGCCTTACCACTCTGAGCGACACTCCCGGTAATTCCCTCGCCCAGATTGGTGCGCAATCCTGTAACGAATTCTTTACTTAAACCACGGTGAACATGGCGAGTCAGACTATGGCTGTCTTCATCGATAAGCAGGATTTCGCCGACACTGCCGTGCATGTACTCCAGCGCACTGTCAAGACCCACACCGAGGATGGCATCCAGGTCCCACAGGCCACTCAGGGCAGCTGAAATTCTACTTAATGTCAGAATCTCAGACTGATGCGCGTTATTTTTTGACTTCAGCTTGCTGGACTCCATATCAAGGGAACTCCTCTAGCTGGGGCGTCTGGAAATATCTTGAGTATAGAATAGACTATATGAAATTACGCAGCTTGTCAAACTTACGGAGTCATCAGCCCGGTAACCGGGTTATAGCTGGGAAAAGAACGGGAGATAGAATATAATACAAGATAGGTTGTTTGTTTATCTTCAAATCGACCAACTCGAAAAATAACACATAAGGAGACTATCCTGTGGAATCACTGAACGTTCTGTTAATCTCACCGCCATGGGCTCCATCATCGTCCCCTGTTCACGAGGAAATTATCAGGCAGATATCAAGCGTCAGTCCTAAAATTGAAGCTAAAGACGGTTCGATACTGGCGGCAGCCGAATTCCGCGGTGATTTAAGTAATAAAGATAAATTTAATGCTCTCCTGGCTGAAGCCGAAGTGCTTTATGGTCTTTTTCTCCCGAAAGACCTGCTTGCCAGAACTCCCCGACTGAAATGGGTACAGACGATGTCGGCCGGTGTTGACCGCTTTACCACCACCGATATCTGGAACAGCCCGATAATACTGACCGGAGTCAGCGGTATCCACGCCACACCGATAAGCGAATTCGTGCTGGAGTTTATGTTGATGTTCGCCAAGCAGGCACCATTTTGCTTCCGGATGCAGCAAAAACACGAATGGGGGCGGTTCATGCCCGGCGTACTCAGGGGTAAGACGGCAGGTATCGTGGGACTGGGTAATATCGGGCGTGAAGTGGCGCGACTCTGCAAAGCATTCGGTATGAAAGTCATCGCCACCCGCCGTTCCGCCAGGCAGTCCGCGCGTGCCAGATATGTGGATAAACTGCTACCAGCCAGTCAGTTAAAGCGGTTACTTGGTGAAAGCGACTACGTGGTGATAGCCACACCCCTCACGAAGGAAACGACGGGACTGATAGGGATAGATGAGCTAAAGGCGATGAAGCCCACCGCCTATATCATCAACATCGGTAGAGGCGGAATCATCGATGAAGATGCACTTATCCAAGCTCTGGATGAAAAACAAATAGCCGGAGCGGGACTGGATGTTACCTCTGAAGAACCCCTGCCACCCGACAGTCGTCTATGGGAATTCGAGAATGTCATTATCACACCTCACGTTTCGGGCGGGATGGAAGACTACATGGAACGCGCTACCGACCTCTTCTGTGAAAACCTGAAACGCTACCTAAACGGCAGGAGATTGTTGAACGTAGTAGATAAAACCAGGGGTTATTGATACGCAGGAAGTCCTAAAGCTCTTTACCCAGCCTCGGGGTTGGTTTCAGGATAGCCATAAATATCAGCCCGATAACAGACAGGGCGATACATACCAGAAATGCTATACGATAGCTATCGGTGAGGTCATAGATATACCCGATGATAACCGGACCTATTGCCCCTCCGGTGGTAAATCCCATCGCCATTACCCCGTATATCAGGCCATGAGAGGTCAATCCAAACAGTCTTGCCGCCAGGGGAGATTCGGACGTACCCATACCGCCGAATGCCAGTCCCAAGAGCACGGCAAAAAGATAAAACATCCAGAGTTCTTTGGCCGGTACCAGCAGTGCCAGAGCGGCAATTAGAAAAATAATCCCTATAATAAAAGTGATCCGATTGCCGATTTTATCACCGACCAGACCGCCGAGGAAGAAATTGCCGACAATACCGACCCCGCCGCTGACCGAAAGCACGCTGGCAGCGGCGATTTCGGATATTTCCAGCCCGGTTATATGGGGAACCAAGTGTACCGTAAGACCGTAAGCCACAAAACCGAAAAATAAAAAAGTCATGGTGGCTAACCAGAACTGGGTTGTTTTCATGGCTTCTTTTAACGAGTAATCCGGGGAAATACGGGGGGTTGTCCATTCCTGCCCGCCAGGAATATCATTGGCTATTATTTTATTCTCGTCAGGATTACGCTTCATGAACTGCGCCGCTATTACCAGGGTAACGATACTAAAAATTCCGATAATAATATAAGAATCACGCCACTTGTATTTGTCGATAAGATGGGTAACTACCGGAAATCCGATTATTTGCCCGACAGTCAGTCCCGATATAATTATCCCGGTCATCAGGCTGCGTGTTTTTGTGAACCACCGGGCAACGGTCGACAAAAGCGGTACCCAGAGACCGCTCATACCGATACCTGCTATTATCCCGAAGAACAGGTAAAGCTGCCAGATTGAGTTTACCTGCGACATTAGTGAAAGACCAACACCAAGAATTATACTGGAAAAAGTAACCACTAGGCGGGGACCGAACTTATCAGTAAGACCCCCCATAACGATGCCAAGAACCCCGCTGATAATAGAAGAAAGCGAATACGCCCCCGAAGTGACGGCATGGCTCCACTGAAATTCATCTATCAGCGAGTTGAAAAAGACGCCGAAGACAACGTATACCCCCCATGAAATCGCCAGAATAACGAAACAAGCCCCGACCACGTAATATCCCTGGTAAAATCGCGGGGCTTTCCCGGGAGGTTGATAGATTTCTCGTCCGGTCACGGTATATCGGTTCCTGAACAGGTATTTCTGAAAAGACTACCCTATTATAGCACATGATACTTGAGGTGTAGTCGATAAATGGTAATGATTTGATATAACGTGGAATAGTCGAGCCGAATCAGTCCGTATATGAACAATCCTGAGTTACTATGCCATCAGAAAAAAAGGTATAGTAACAGTCCGACTTAATGACAAAGTCACCGTTATCACGAAGATAATCCGTTAATACCAGAGGCGTAGCATCATTTGTTTTAACCTGTCCCATGTCCCGAGTGGGACCGATGGGCTGCAAAGTCCCTGACGGACTATCAGCCATCATCTCGGCTACAGCTCCCTGGATGTCAGCCAGTTCTCTGGCGCGTAGTTCTTCCTGATCATTTTTAATCATTTGCCCTATCTGTGGAACGGCTATCGAAGCAAGAACAGCTATAAGCACGAAGACAACAACAGCTTCAATGATAAAGGCTATTTTACGTTTTCTCTTCATGATAATTTCCGCATATCAGAGGTATAGTACTATTGTAATAGGTAATAGTACTGTAAACATCTATATAAGTAATCATTTTGATTCAGGGATACCACCCATATTTTAGATTGGGAGTGAACCCCCAAAAGAAATGAAGGTTTATCTTCTGTTCAAGAGCACACGTGTGTAATACATTTAATATCGTAAAAATGGCTAAGCGTATATTGGTAATTGCCAACTCATATTTATCTTCGACCAGCTCCGGATTGTTAACCAGAGAGGGCTATAAGGTAGATATGATAAATAGCACCGAAGCTAACCTTAAACGGATAGATAATCGTGATTACGATATCATCATACTCCAGGCAGGTAGAGAAACCAACGAGTGGCAACTCTGTGAACAGATAAGAAGATTCTCCAATATTCCTCTCATCGTCATAAGTAGCCATACCAGCGTTGATATATCGGCCAAGGCAATTGACGCCGGCGCCGACTACTTCCTGAAAAGACCCTTCGGACCGATGGAACTGAGTGCCAGGATACGGTCATTACTCCAGCGTCCCTCGTTTAAATCATCAGAACCAGCCATTGCTTAGAGTCAGTATCTACGCCTGCTCTTATTCCGGAGGGACTTGCTTAATTGTCCCCACTCTGCTATTTTGAAAATACCCTGTGCGATTTACTTTCCAACCACAATGGGGCCTTTATCCCATATACAAAAATATAAATATGGATGAAAATCTCATTATTAAAAGACTGGTGGTAGGCTCGCTTTCCGCTAACTGCTACGTCATCGGAAATGCCGATACCCGGGAGGGGATGGTAATTGACCCGGGAGGAAACCCCGAGATAATTCTGGAGGCCATTGCCGATTCTGGATTCAATATTCAAACAGTAGTACTCACCCACGGTCATTCCGACCATATAGCCGCACTGTTTGATATTCAGGATAGGACCGGAGCCGACGTTGCCATCCACATCGAAGATGCCGATTTCCTGGAGGGCAGAGGAGCCTATAGCTCGATGTTCGGCATTTCCTACAAAACACCGGAAAATCCGGATAGACTGCTGCGGGAGGGAGACGTTATAGAGATGGGAAAGACCCGCTTCGTAGTGGTACATACACCGGGCCATACACCCGGAAGCATCTGCCTGCTTACCGATAAAAAGGTGTTTACCGGCGATACTCTTTTCTATCGCGGTATCGGCACGACTTTGATGCCGGGAAGCAGTCGCCGGCAGCTTATTAACAGCATCCAGACCAGGCTGATGGTCCTGCCCGATGATTTTAGAATTTATCCGGGCCACGGACGCGAGACTACTATCGGTAACGAACGCATGAATAATCCCTATATCCGTAACCAGTACTAGTATATACCTGCCTGTCTCATTATATATCCCGGAACCAGCATACCCGCGATTCACCCAATTTATCCAGACAGCAAGTGTGATTTTTTTGTAAAAGTGGAAAGTGCCTTTGTGACCCGCGTGTGAGTTCAGCGGTCTAGATTTGTTACCAGAACATTCGTTAACTGGGTTTACCGCGTGTATAACGTAAGGAATTCTTTCCGAATCGAATCTCGGGGTAAATACTTGCCAGGAACTGAATAAAGATTCCCTGTATTTCCACGGAGGCACATGTTGAAAACTCAAATTACGACGCCGTATCCCGAATTCCTCACTACGGGTGCGGTAGCCAAGTACTGCGGGGTAAGCAAGGTTACCGTATTGCGCTGGATAGAAAAGGGCAATCTGGTAGCTTTCAGGTTACCGGGTGGCCAGAACCGCATACATCGGGATGACTTTTACGCTTTCGCCCACAGGCACAGCATACCGATCCAGCGCAGTTTATAGACAAAGACATAATAATCCACAATACAATCTGCCCGCATCAATACCACGTCAACCAGAGACTAATGTCACGTATAATCATTTATCTACGAATCAAGTACAATTGCCCTCTCTTGTGATTATTCTGTTAATTTCCCCCAATAATCTGTGATATGGTTGTGATTCACTTTCTATAAAGGTCGAAGGATTGGATATCGGGGCTGATGATTACGTCACCAAGCCCTTCTCCGCCAGCGAGCTTGCGGCGCGTGTCAGGGCGATACTACGCCGTACGCGTTCCCAGGAAAGACAGTCTAACTCTCTCTTTCGTTATAAAGACCTAGCGATTGATTACGCATCCAACCGGGTTTCGATGCAGGACAAGGAACTGATACTTACTTCTACGGAGTACCGGTTATTATCTTACATATCCCAGAATGCCGGCCGGGTAGTAACCCCCGACCAGCTCCTGAATAAAGTATGGGGAGAAGCCTATCTGGGAGCTCCGCATCTGCTTCAGGTTAACATCGCCCGTCTCAGGAAAAAACTGGGGGATGACGCCAGAAATCCCACCTATATTCTCACCAGGCCGGGCATCGGGTATATTATGGTAAAACCCTGAAAAACTCATAGCATAATATATCTGGTATAATAGCAATCTTCCCTGAGCCTTCCATCATGAGGAAGGCTCTTCTCTTTATATATCTCCTCACCAATGACTTCTATTCATGCCTGATTGAGATTCCGTGACGATTTTGTGAGTCTGCGTTCTCTCTTTTTGATGTATATGTGTGTTATTTTGAGTAGTGTTAGCAGTGAAATGGATATAAAAATGGAAATAATCCTGGTATGGAATAACGCCCGGTCTTTCCAAAAGCATATTGAGGATATGAAACAGTTCAGCCGAGAACATAAAAATATTCCCCCCAACGAGATTTATATGACGAAAAACATGCCGCTCCCGGGAAACTTTGGACCTACAAATGCGCGGGGCGGTCAGAAAATTCTCATCAGTTCCAAGCGAAAAAATACTCTCGTCCCGCTCTGGGCAGTAGAACTCCCCAAAGGCGTGCAAAACTAGAATCCTGCAATGTCGAATTACCACATCAAGAGGTACAGCTTTGTCAGTAGTAAATACCCGTCAACGCATAATGGTAATTGATCAGGACCATGATGAGCAACATCTGCTTGACGACACTCTTGAGTCTGAAGGCTTCGATACGGTTGTTGTTACCGGTGGTGAAGCTACCCTGACGCTGCTAAACCAGATTGAACCAGACATGGTGATTCTCGATTCTACAATTCCGGGAGTAGAAAGCTTCCGCGAACTTGTCCAGATAAGACAACTTACCGATGTACCTGTTATTATACTTGCTGCCGATTACGATATAGAGTCATTGCGAAAGGCTTTATCTCTCGGTGCCGATGATTATATTCGCAAGCCTTTCGAACGACGGGCATTTTTAGCGCGGATACACGCCAAATTAAGAAGAGCCGGTAAATACAGTCACAGTTCTCATCCCGTAACTACTTGATTTTTTAAGATTTTTACTATAAACTATTCTTAATTGAATACAGGAACAGGGGTGCCCGAGCGCGAGCGAGGGCATAACTGGAAAGCAAGCCGGTGAGAATCCGGCGCGGCCGCGCCACTGTATTTGATGGACAATCCATCATCAGCCAGAACGCCAACCCCTGGTATAGCCTACAGTACTCCGCGGGGGAGTTGTAGGACTTTTTGTTAAGTCTTTTTAACCCCTTGGCCAGAGGCTGAGGGGTTTTATTTTAAAAATTTTCAGGGAGGTGCTTATGAAAAGCATAATAAAATCAACCGGCGTTATCATTCTTTTATCTATCATTGTCCTGAGTCTGTTAACTTCCTGCGGCGGTCCGTCCGAAACCACGACGCCTGCAGAGACAACAACACCCGCGCAGACCACCAAACCGCCGACAACGCCCGTACAGACAACAACGCCACTAACGACAGCGCCGACAACCCCAACCACAACGACGCCTGCGCCTACAACTATTGAAATAACAGACCAAGCAGACAGAACAGTAACGCTGGAGGGTATCCCCGAAACCATTATTTCTCTATCCCCCAGCAATACCGAGATACTGTTCGCCCTCGGGTTAGGGGATAAAGTGGCGGCGGTAACTCAGTATTGTACCTATCCCGCTGAAGCCCAGGAGAAAACCAAGATTGGCGGCTTCAGCCCGACCGATATCGATGTCAGTATAGAACAGATAGTCGCCCTGGACCCGGACCTTATTTTAGCCACCGAGACCCATCTGGCCGAGGTCGTCCCGAAGCTGGAACAGCTAGTACCGGAGGCGACGGTGCTTGTTATACTGACGCAAACGGAGTCATTCGAAGTCATCTTTGAAGCTATCGAGATGATAGGAAAATGCACCGGTGCCGGGGACCGGGCTGACCAGATCTTGACTGACATGAAAGCCCGGATTAAAGCAATAACCGACGTGACGGATCAACTGCAGGAATCAGAAAAACCCAAGGTGCTTTACATCGTCTGGAACGACCCCATCTTCGCTATCGGTGGCGGAACACTCGGGAATACACTGATTGAAGCCGCCGGCGGCATTAACATCTTCGCGGATACCGAAGGGGCACCCATGACCGACCTAGAAACTATTATCTACAGGAATCCTGATGTGATGCTCGGTTCACTAAATGTAGGAACCGGCATGGACATGGCTTACCAGTTTATTTTAAATGACGAGAGATTGGCCGGTGTCAATGCCCGCCTCAATAATCAGGTATACGGGGTGAACGACGACTGGTATGGCCGTCCGGGCCCGAGGCTGGTATTAGCGCTTGAGGAACTGGCAAAATGGCTTCACCCCGAATTATTCCCGTAAGTATTTAAAAATAACATAGCCGGGGCTTAAGGCTTATGTCCGTAAAAGAGCTACAAGATATTACCGCGGAATTGCCGAAGGGTTTCCTGAGGCAACGCTGGCATGTATATGTAATTATCCTTGTTATAGTGCTGCTGGTGCTGGTGCTGGCTACCAGTATCGGCAGCGTCAGCGTTCCGTTCAGTACTACGTTCAGTATCCTCGCGGACAAGCTGCCGTTTGTGGATATCACTCCTAGCTGGTCGGTAAATACCGAAACCATTATCTTCGATATCCGCTTGCCGCGCGTCCTGATGGCCGGACTGGTCGGAGCGGCCCTGGCCATTGCCGGGGCAACCTACCAGGGACTCTTCCGCAACCCCCTGGCCGACCCTTACCTCATCGGTGTGGCCCAAGGGGCGTCACTGGGGGCCGTCATCGGTTTTTTGCTGCCGGTATCATGGAACCTGGCCGGATTCGGCCTGGTCCCGCTGCTGGCCTTTGCCGGGGCACTGCTGGCGACCACCACCGTCTACCTGCTGGCAAGAGTCGGCAAAACCCTGCCCATGACCACACTGATTCTGGCGGGTGTAGCCCTGAGCGCCTTATTGAGTTCCATTGTTTCTTATCTCGTCATTTCCAGCGGCGAATCCATGAAAGCCATCGTTTTCTGGCTGATGGGCAGCTTTGCTCTCAGCGATTGGTCCGAGGTGGGGGTTGTCCTACCCTACGTGGCGGTGGGGGTAATAGTTATCATTCTCTTCGGGCGGATGCTGAACGTCATGCAACTCGACGAGGAGCAGGCGCAGCAACTGGGTGTGAACGTGGAAAGACTGAAAATTATCCTGCTGGCGGCAGCGACCCTGATAACGGCAGCCAGTGTTTCTTTCGTCGGTACCATTGGCTTCGTCGGCATCATCATCCCGCATGCCGTGAGGCTGGTATGGGGTTCCGACCACCGCTCACTGCTGCCGCTGGCGGTACTTATCGGCGCCATATTCATGATACTAGCCGACCTTATCGCCCGTACGGTACTGGCCCCTACCGAGATACCAATCGGGGTGATTACGGCCATCTGCGGGGCGCCGTTCTTCCTTTACCTGCTGAGACGACGTAAGAAAGCCATCTTTTGAGGTCGATGATGATAGAACTGGAAATGCAAAACGTATCCCTGGGATATGACCACAATCCGATACTGAGAGACCTGAATCTTAAGGTATCGCCCGGGGAACTGGTGGGTCTTATCGGTCCTAACGGATGCGGTAAATCAACGCTTATCAAAGCTTTCAGTCATATTATAAATCCCCTGGCGGGAACAATACTGGTCGATGGGCGGGTAATATCCCGGATACCGAGGCGCGAGTTGTCCCGCATGGTAGGCGTGGTCCCCCAGATACCGCTGCTGCCCAGCACCTTTTCCGCTTTCGAAATAGTACTCATGGGCAGAAACCCGCATCTCGGGCTGTTTCAATCCGAGGGACCGAGGGACTGGAATCTGGCCCTCCAGGCCATGGAAAAGACCGCTACGCGGTCGCTGGCCAACCGCTACGTGAACGAGCTTTCCGGTGGTGAAATCCAGTGCCTCCTGATTGCCCGCGCCCTGGTACAGGAAACCAGAGCCATCCTCCTCGACGAGCCGACCGCCAACCTAGACATAGGACGACAGGTTGAAATTCTTGATCTCATGGAAGAACAATGCCATAACCAAAATCTGGCAGTCCTGGCGGCCCTCCACGACCTTAATCTGGCAGGACAGTACTGTGACCGCTTAATACTTCTGCATAACGGCTCCATCCATGCTGAAGGAACACCGTCTGAAGTAGTCACTAACTCCAACATTAAAGAGGTTTACGGCGCGGAAAACTGCGTTTACACCCACCCTGTCAACGGATTACCCATAGTCCTGGTGGGAGCCGCCGGCAAATAATTTTTTAATACTCATGATAACCAATAATAGAGATGAACCAATAAAACTCCAGAGGAACAAGCTCATTAATTACCTCTCCGCGCTAAATTTATCGCTGTCATGTATAAAATCTGAAAAGCATTCTCACTCATTGACAGACGGCAGGCGATGCGGTAATATATTGACGCAATTACCGGGGTAACTGCATTAACTATTTCAAGTGAGGTAGATGCAATGCCATATTACGTAATGTTAACCAAATTAACCGATGCGGGAAGAAAAACCCTGATGTCCAATCCTGGCAGAATCTGGGAAGTCAATAAAGAAGTGGAAGGAATGGGCGCCAAGATACTCGTACAATACTCGCTTTTAGGGGAATATGATTTCATTAATATCCTCGAAGCCCCGAACAACACGGTAATCGCACGAGTTGCGGCACAACTTGGCTCCAGAGGGACATTACAACCACTAACGATGTCCGCCATAACCGTCGAAGACCTTATAAAAGAAATTCAGACCGCCAAATCTTTATAAAAACAGTCCCGGGTTACCACATCTGGTAAGAGAAGCAGAAAAGGCTCCGAAATATCGGAGCCTTGTTCTGAAACGCCAAATCCCCGATTGAACGTAGCATTATGAATATAAAATGCCAGAAATGCCACCGTGATATGCCTGAAAACGAGAGTTTCACATACCTGGGTGAAACCCTCTGTGAAGATTGCTATATGGATGTAAGGTCGCCAGCCAAGTCCTGCGACCCCTGGGCGGTATATACAGCCACCCGCACGCGTGAGAGCGCGGGACTTACCGGAGTGGAGGGACTGAACACACTGCAACAGGCAATTTACACCTATATAAGAGACAGGGGCAAAGCCACCCCCGAGGAAGTAATTACGAGGTTTAATATCACACCTAAAGACCTCCAGAATCAGATAGCTACCCTGAGACACTGCGAGCTGGTGAAAGGTCGCAAAGAGGGGAGTAAAATCTTACTGGTACCTTTTAGCTCATAACCGGCGGAATTGTCAAAATATAGATTTGGTAATCTAATCCCGCGATATTTATTGGGTACTATCACCTCAACAGACGAGCGGAACGTTTGAAAAATGAAAATCGGTGCACAAGAAATAATAATAGTCGTACTGGTGATAATGGCAATCCTTGTAATCACGCGAGTAATCCGCATCGGCCGCAGTACCGTCAGGCAGGATGAAGACAACAGGCCCGAAGTTATGATGAGCCAGTTTGAGCACAAGACCTACAAAATGTTCGCTTTTTTCACGAAGCTGGGCTTTGCGCTGGTGGCTATCGGTGTTATTTTGATGATACTCAGCATAGTCCTGGCAAGCTGGACGATGTCCAGCTATATGTGGTCGGCAATAGCTATCGTCGTTGGCGCCATCATTATTTTTATCTTCAGAAGACAAGGGTGAAGAGATGACAGGCGGTCCTCTGAAATCCCTGAAGTGGTATAGAAGCCTCGCCACCAGGAAAGGTCGACTGGAAGCCGGGGCTTTCGCAGTAGAAGGCGATAAAGCTATCAGGCAAATCATCTCTGCACATCCCGAGAGCATAGTCGAAATCCTCACTATAGATACACCCCCCTCCATTTACCATGATTATCCGGTACGTTCGCTGACGGAAAGCCAATTCAACTCAATCTGCCGGACGAAAACACCGCAGGGTATCCTGGCGGTAGTCCGAATACCCGCCGATATTTACACAAGCTCCTTGCCTTCGCATATTGGCCAGAAAGTCCTGCTCATGGAAGATATCCAGGACCCGGGTAACGTTGGCACCCTTGTTCGCACGGCGGCGGCCTTCGATTTTTCGGGCGTTATCATGACGGAAAGCTGCGCCGACCCTTTTGCACCCAAATGCATCCAGGCAACTGCCGGAGCGGTTTTATCATTGTGGATCAGGCGCACAGCGGACTACCTGAAACTCATCCGTTCGCTGCAGGACCTGGATTATAAGCTGATAGCCGCCGAGGTCAAAGGAAAAGAACAGCCTTTCGTACTCTTCCATCATGATAAAATCCTGCTGGCTCTGGGAAACGAAGCGGCCGGTCTTTCTGCCACGGTGCTGGAACAGGCCGATTACCGGGTAAAAATACCCATAATGCCCCGAAAAGCGGAATCTCTGAATGTCGCCGTCTGCGGTGCCATCCTGATGTACCTCAGTTCAGAGAATCCTTAATTACCAGAACAACCCGGTACTTATGCGTTATTTCATCACGCTCAGGCGTATGTTATAATAGCAGCAAATTCCCCCCGAATTCAGGCAAAGAGCAGTAAACGGAATATGTATAAAAAGCTTCTCATATCACTTCTGGTTATCTTGAGTGTCGTTTTTACGGCGGTCTTATGTTCATGCGAAGCCGAGGAAGCTAAATTCGAGGTCAGCAACTTAGTTATTGAACCTTCCACTGCCCTGACGGGACAGATAGTGCCTGTCATCGTGGAGGTTACCAATACCGGCGGCACCGAAGGTACCTACAACGTAATCCTTCTTGTCGATGGCGTAGAAGAGTCCAGCGAGAGTGTATCTCTGTCCCCGGGCGCCAGCGAGACGGTCACTTTCAACCTGGCCAGAGATATTGCAGGAGAATACGAAATTGAAGTGGTCGGACTAAAAGGTGAGTTGATAGTGGTCGATTTCGGCGAAATATTTGAAAATACGGTCCAAGTCATGTCCGACATAGAATCATATCATTTTACCTGCACTCTCGAGATAGAATTACCGATCCCGGAGGATGCTTTCTCTCTCCCCGAGGAACTGCCATGAAAAGACACTATCTTTCCATAATAGCATTACTCGGACTGGTAGTCGCGGTTTCCATACTGGCTGCATGTATTATCGCGGTGGAAATAGAGGGTGATTACGTAGAGCCGGATAACCTGCACATGAGCATGGTTATAGAGATGAACGGTGAGAAATTACCGGGCATCGAGGTGGTAAAAATCAGCGAAGACGTCTACGTGAAAAACCCGGAAACCCAGCAGTGGATGAGGGGCGAAGATGTCGAAGAATACGAGCAGTACCAGGGGCTGGAGGAGTTCGCCCTGAACTCCATCGAGTATATCCTCGCTTTTGAAGGCACCGATATGCTCGGGGACGAGGATATAAACGGTATACCCTGCTACCACGTCAAAGGGATAATCAGTCCTGAGAAAATACCAGATTCCACGAAAGAACTCCTTTCGACGGATACAGAGTCGTTCATCGCTGAATTGTGGATAGGTAAAGGTGACTACCTGGTGCACCAGATGATGCTGGAAATCGAGCTGGAAGACGCATACGATGACCCGGAGATGACGATACCTGCCGGAAGCTTTACCCTCACTTATCAATTTTCCAGATTCAATGAACCCATCAGCATAGAAGCCCCGGAACTACTTTATTAATCGCTACACCCCCTATTTTTCTCCCTGTTTCAGCGTACCCATTACCACCCGGACATGACTGATGTTCTTTGTATTCTTATCCTTCCCCGGAGGTAAAAAAATAATAGCCGATTGGTATTGACAAAAGAACATTTGTTCTATATAATTATTACTTACCGAGGTGAATCATGAAAATACTCTGTGTGCTGCTACCGCACTTCCCCTGGAGGTGCGAGGTGCTGAAAGACCCGGCCATCGAGGGCCACCCCGCCGTGGTGACGTACACCGCGGGTTCGCACCGGCAGGTGCTGGACTTTTCCCCCGGGCTGGATAACCTGCAGCCCGACATGCCGCTGCAGCAGGCACTGGCCTATCAGGGCGAGGTAGAGTTGCTCCACGCCGATATCCCTTACTACCGGACTGTCTTTAATGAAATACTGGCATCGCTGGAGCAGGTAAGCCCGCTGGTGGAAGGCTCGGAGCTCGGCTGCGCTTACGTGGGAGGAGACGGGCTGCAGCTGATTTACCCGGACGACGACGCCCTGCTGAAAGCAACAGGAGAAGCCATCCCTGAGACTTTCATGTTTCAGATTGGAATAGCCGGGAATAAGTTTCTGGCGTATCTGGCCGCCCGCCGCAGCCCTCCCGGCGGGCACCGGGTATTGACCGGCGATGTTGCCTCTTTCCTCAGGAAGCTCCCCTGCGATGTCCTGCCGGTATCGATGAAGAGCAAAAACAGACTGCAAGACTTTGGTATACATACCCTCGGCCAGGTGGCGGCTTTACCCCCGGGTCCTGTTCAGTCACAGTTCGGACCCGAGGGCAGAAGAATCCGGGACCTGGCGCGGGGCTATGACGATACCCCCCTCCACCCCCGCATGATGGAGGAAGCTATCGAAGAGAGCGCCACGCTGGCTTCAGTGACCGTTTCCCTGGAAGCCATACTGGTGGCCGCAGAGCTGATGCTCTCCCGGGTATTTGCCAGAATCGGACCCAGGGGAATGGGCGTAAGAAGTCTTATCCTGCGTACGCGTACCTGGAATGCCGAGAACTGGGAAAGGAGCATCCAGTTTAAAGAGCCATCCATGGACATTAAAAATACCCTGTCACGCATCAAGCGCATCCTGGAGGACTACCCCCAGCCCGGACCGGTGGAGCATGCAGGCATGAGCATTACCCGTCTCGGCTACCCGCAGGGCAGGCAGAAAAGCCTTTTCTCCAGGGTCAGGGCCAGGGACCATTTGATGAATGATATCAGGCAGCTGGAATTCAGACTGGGCAATCCCCAGGTATTCACGGTAAAGGAAGTAGAGCCATGGTCGAGGATACCGGAAAGACGTTACGCGCTGGCACCTACCGGCCGGTAAACACGCCGGAGCCGGTACACGTGGAGGAAGATGCCTCCAGGCTGCCGGTCGCTCTCAAGATAAAACGCCGCCAGGCTATCGCGGCTATCGAGGACAGGTGGCGTATCGACGACGAGTGGTGGCGCGCCGAGGCGGTATCGCGGCTATATTACGCGGTGCGCCTCGCTTCCGGGCAGAGGCTGGCGCTCTATAAAGACCTCAACAGCGGCAACTGGTATCGGCAGGGCTATTAGGTTAACGGAGGGTTAAGGCAATGAAAGTGCTGAGTATATCCGCTTCAAACATGGTACATGCCAGAAAAGAGAGTACTTCGCTCGAGGTGTGCCAGATAATCGAAAGGATAATAAAAACAAGGCTGACAGGAAACGATATGCAGATGGAAAATATCAGGCTGGTTGATGCCAGCTTAAGCCCGTGTACTGGATGCGGGAAGTGTTTTATGATGAATAAATGCGACACCGATGACTGTTTTAACAACATATACTCCAGAATAGCCCGGTCGGACGCATTATTTATCGTCTCTCCGCATTACGCCCCGATTCCCGCCAAGCTGTGCATGCTGCTGGAGAAAATGGAGCAGATATCTTTCCTGAATCGGTTCTACAACATCAACTACCGACCGATAGTTTACGGGATACCCGTCGGGATTATCGCCCACGGCGGAGGCAGTGACGAGGCGGCTTTACGCTCCTACAAAGCCATGGTGCTGGACACCATCGCCAACGCCCTCCAGACCGCCATGATGGACGTGGTGGGCCTTAACGAGGAATGGCCCACCGGTATAGCGTTCCCTGTCAAAGAGGTGCGTCAGGATGAAGATGAAATATTCCCGGTACAGCTTTACGACTGGGCCGATGTAGAGGACCGGGTGACACCCCTGGTTATAAGCGTTATGAGGAAAGCCTTTCAAAACATCAAAAGCCAGCGGGTAATGGCCAGCCTCAATTGAAAATATCTTGAATTATACCGGGGTTTACTATGAAGTACGCCGAACTTCACTGTCACAGCTACTATTCTTTTCACGATGGTGCTTCCTCACTGGAAGAGCTGATGCTGCGCGCCAGGGAACTGGGCTACCGCGCCCTGGCTATCACCGACCACGATAACCTCTGCGGGGCGATGCGTTTCGCGCAGCTGGCAAAGTCCCTGGAGATGCAAGGTATCATCGGAGCCGAGGTTACGCTTAAGGGAGGTTCTCACCTTACCCTGCTGGCCATAGACCGTCCGGGCTACGGCAATCTCTGCCGCCTCATCACCGCCGCCCACGCTGCCGGCGAGCGTAACGAGCCCGAGCTGCCCCCGGAACTCCTGCCGGAGCACGCCGCGGGACTCATCGTCCTGTCCGGCTGCCGGCGGGGAGAACTGGCGCAGCTGGTGGATAAATCACGGCCGGATGAAGCGAGAAAACTCGTCCGGCAGTACCTAGACTGGTTCGGCACCGAGAACTACTACATTGAGCTCCAGCACAACCTGGTCTTCGGCGACACCGAGCGCAACAAGAACCTGCTGGAACTGGCGCGGGAAACGGGCGCCCGGGTGGTAGCCACGGGCAACATCCACTACCACGTCCGCGAAAGGCACCGCCTCCAGGACTGCCTGGTAGCCATCAGGAACTGCCGCAGCCTGGAGGAAACCCACCGCGAGAGGAGGCCCAACTCCGAGTTTTACCTGCGGGAGACTTCGGAACTGGAACGCCTTTTTGAAGATTGCCCGGAGGCTTTAGAAAGCACTCTGGAAATCGCCGAACTCTGTACTTTCGATTTAACCCGCGACCTCGGCTACGCCTTCCCGGACTACCCGGCGCCGGAAGGGCATACCCCGGAGAGCTATCTGGAAAAGCTCTGCCGCGACGCCGCCGTACGCCGTTACGGGGCGGTCACCCCCGGAGTGCAAAAACGGCTGGACGAGGAGTTCCGGTTAATCAATAAGTATAAACTGGCCGGCTTCCTACTGATGTACCACGAGGTCATCAGGCTGGGACGGGAGGTAATGATAGACCTGGGACTGAGTGACCCCTCCCTCACGGTGGAAGAGAACCCCCCGGGGAGGGGCCGCGGTTCCTCGGTGGCCCTGCTGGTGGGCTATCTCATCGGGCTCTCCCACATCGACCCCCTCCAGTACGACCTGTCGCTGGAGCGCTTCCTGCCGGACGACATCATGACCAACGTGCCGGATATCGACCTCGATTTTCCCCGCAGTATCCGTGAGGAGCTTATCCTGCGCACCCACGAGAAATGGGGCTGGGAACACGCCGCCCTCACCGGCACCGTAGCCACCTACCTGATAAGAGGAGCGGTAAGGGATTTGGGCAAGGCGCTGGGCCTGCCCGAGGCGGAAATAGCCCAGCTCGCCAGGCAGTCCGACTGGGGCAGCGCCCGCAAGCTCAAAGCCAAGATGGAGCGTATGCCCAACTTCAAGGACAAGGTAGACGCCCCGGTATGGCGCGACCTCATCAACCTGTCCGCCGAGCTGGACGGCTTTCCCAAGTACATGGGACAGCACCCCGGCGGTATGATTCTTTCGTCAAATCCCCTGATAGACATCGTGCCAGTGCAGAGAGGCGCCATCGACGGGCGTTTCGTATGCCAGTGGGACAAGGACAGCATCGACGACGCCGGCTTCGTCAAGATAGACTTCCTGGCGCTGGGAGCACTTTCGCAGATGCAGGAGGCCGTCGAGCTTATCCGAGACCGCACCGGCGAGCGCATAGACATGTCGCGTATCGATTTCGAGGACAAAGACGTCTACGACATGCTCTGCAGGTGCGATACCATCGGTATCTTCCAGGTGGAGTCGGCCGCCCAGATGCAGACCATTACCCGCCTCCTCCCCCGCAACCTGCTGGACATGGCCCACGAGGTGGGAGCGGTGCGGCCGGGGGTGGGGGTCAACCACGGCGTCCAGGAATACCTTGCCCGGCGCAGCAAGAGGAAGCCGGTAACCTACGACTGCCCCCTGGAGGAAAGAGCACTGGAGCGCACGCTGGGCATCATCCTGTTCCAGGACCAGGTAAACCAGCTGGCGATAGACGTGGCGGGTTTCGCTCCCAGCGAAGCCGACCGCCTGCGCCGCGCCTTCGGGCGGAAGCACAACGACGAACTCATCGAGCAATACCGGCAAAAATTCCTGGAAGGAGCTGCCCGAAAGGGCATCGGCAAAGATGCGGCAGAAAAGGTCTTTAAGAAATTCAACGGACAATACATGTTCCCGGAATCGCACGCCTTTGCCTTCGGGGTAACGGCCTACCAGGCCTCCTGGCTGAAGTACCACTATCCCCTGGAGTTCTTCGCGGCTATCTTTAACCAGCAGCCCATGGGTTTCTATAACCTGGAAACGCTGAAGGAAGACGCCAGACGCCACGGCATACGGGTGCTGAACCCCGATATAAACAAGAGCCAGGCCAAATGCATCATAGAACATGGGGAAGCTCAAAATGGTGCTCTCCCCGATGACAACAGCAGGGAAGCTCGAAGGGGCGTCAGTCCCTTCGACTATCACCTCCCCCTCTCCAAGACTGGAGAGGGGGATAAAGGGGGGGAGGTTGACAATAATAAAAACGACGCTATTCGCCTGGGGTTCCTGAACGTCCTGGGACTGGGAGAAGCCTCCGCCACGGCCATCGAAGAAGGCAGGGAAAAGCAGGGGCCCTTCGGGAACATTGGGGACTTTCTGGAACGCACCGGGGTACTGGAGGAAGTGGCCCTGAACCTGACCGGCGCCGGGGCTTTCGATAGTTTCGAAACCAACCGGAGAAAGACAAAATGGGAAATCGGCCTGAGGTACCGTCCGGTAAACAGGCAGCTGGTGCTGCCGCTGCCCGTGGAACAGAATCTGGTGGAACTGGAATCACCCGGCGACTGGGAGCGCATGAAGGAGGAATACAGCATCCTCAGCCTTTTCCCCGACGGGCATATCATGTCGCGGCTGCGCCCTCGTTTTAACGGCGGTTTCCAGACCAGCCGTGATATAGACAGGCTGCAAGACGGCGCCGCGGTGACAACTGCCGGACTGGTCATCCGGCGGCAGCGACCCCACGGCAAGGTGGTGTTCGTTACCCTGGAAGACGAGTTCGGGCATATACCGTGCATGGTCTTCGGCAAGATCTACGAACGCTACGAACACAAATTCAGGTCGCCTTTCCTGATAGTCAAAGGCAGGCTCACCCGGCGCGAGGGGACTCATAACGTGGTTATACAGCAGGTGAAGCCGTTTACTGCCGCCATGGACAGGGTACCGCAGTCGAAAGACTGGCGATAGCTTAAAGTACGTTGTTTCTTTATTCCTCCGGTGGTTTGAAAAACCAGGGAAGCGTATAGGGCAAATCCTCGCGAGACCTGCCCTTAGTCAGAGTTCCCGGTATGGTCTGCTGCAATTCCTCCGGGGTCCAGTGGCCGTCTTTCCAGAGTACCTGTGCTACGGGTGGCGGTTCGACGAAGATACCGACATGGCCCCTCCAGACTTCAAAGACACATCCGTTGATGTGGTCGGCCGATTCGCTGGCGAGATAGGTAACCAGAGCCGCCACGTCCTCCGGACGGAGTGCTTCAACCGCGTCGATTTTTTGTACAACGCCACGCCAGGCAGCAACGGGACGAATGATATTACAGGTAACGCCGTATTCCGCCATATCCCGGGCTATGGAGCGCGAAAAGCCGGTTATCCCTTCCTTGGCGGCAGAATATGTCGATTGCCCCTTCAGTCCCAGCCCGACGTGAGAAGACGTATTGATAATCCTGCCGTAGCCCTGCTTTCTCATATAGCCGCAGGCTTTACGCGTGCAGTAGAAAGTACCGTATAAATGGGCCCTGATGACGGCATCCCAGTCAGTGGTGTTGATTTCACCTATATCCTGCACGCGGATAATGCCGGCATTATTAACCAGTACATCAATCCGACCATAATTATCGATAGCACACTGGATGATGCTGTCTGCTTCGTCTTCCACAGCCACGCTACCGTAATTAGCAACGGCGGTCCCACTGTCTTTTTTGATTTTTTCAACCACGGCATCAGCAGCGTCGTGTGAAACTCCGTAACCATCATGGGAAGTGCCGATATCATTGACAACCACGCCGGCACCCTGCGCGGCAAAACTCAGGGCGTAAGCCCTTCCCAGTCCGTTACCGGCGCCGGTAATAACGGCCACTCTTCCCTTCAGCATATCTCCCATCGGTATCTCCTTTCCTGATTACGGTTGGATAAATAGTAATAGAGTGATTCAAGGAAAGAATAACATTCAACTCTTCTGGAACATCAGCACGTTGCGGATTACCTCGCCCTTTTCGGAGGACTCCAGAGCTTCGTTAATCTGGTCGAAGCGATAGTGACCGGAAATCAGCTCGTCCAGCTTGAGTCGCCCCACCCTGTATAGTTCAATCAAACGAGCGATATCCATCCTGAGTCGCACCGCTCCCATGGCGCTGCCCGTAAGTTTCCTCCCCCGCATAAAGTCAGTGGGAGTGAAAGCCGATAACTGTTCTCCATGTCCGTGACCGATAACCACCGTGGTGCCGTCCGGCGCCGACATTAAAAATCCCTGGCGAAGTATCTCGATACCGGCAACCGCCACAATGACGGAATCAGCACCGCGACCGTAGGTAATCTCCTGCACTTTTTTCACAGGATCGCTCTCTTCTTTGGAGTTTACGGTATGGGTCGCACCGAAAATTTTAGCCCTTTCCAGTTTGCTATCACGAACGTCCACGGCAACAATCGGGTAAGCCCCGGAGAATACCGCACCCTGAATGGCATTTAGGCCAACGCCCCCGCAACCGATGACAGCCACACTGCTATTGGGCGTTACCCTGGCACGGTAGAGAACCGCCCCGAATCCCGAAATAACCCCGCAGGTCAGTAGGCAGGCCCGGTCTACCGGTAAGTCCTCGGGAACCTTTACCAGATTCGATTCCGGAATAATGGCATACTCGGCAAAGCCAGCCACGGCTCCAGCATACTGGGCAATACGCTGGCCTGTCTTACTGGTGTATCTACCCTTGCCGAACAAGTACAGCCTGTTTGTCTGGCAGAGACTCGGAGAGCCGATACGGCAATAGTAGCAATCTCCGCAGCCCTCCGGGATAATGCTGGCAACCACCGGGTCTCCCGGTTTTACGTAGGTAACCCCTTTACCCACTTCCACCACATATCCGGCTATTTCATGCCCCGGTATAGCCGGTAAGGGCAGGTTACCGTGTTCACCCTTTATCGCGTGGATATCGCTGTGGCAGATTGCCGTCGCCGCCATGCGTATCTTCACATCCCGCTCATCCAGAGGATCCAGTTCCACTTCTTCAATTACTAAAGGTTTACCGAATTCATAACAAATTGCCGCTTTCATATTATCCTCAGCTTTCAATATTATTCGAAAAATTGTTTAGTTTATCTTTGTGGATAGAATATATCTACTCGGATAGTACGTTCGATTGGTATTCTTTCCCAGGAAGTAGTTGAAGACTTCTGACCCTTTTCAATTTGGCGGAATTATATCATACATGATATAATACTGTCACCAATTTTATAGTTACCAGGTTTAGTCTATAATTGTAAGAGACAAATGGAAAGGAACCGATGAAAATGGCAGAGTCAGAATATGAAAAATACGCTGTAAGGACACCCTTTTATGAAGCGGGGCCCGGTGTTAAGGGCCGTCAGTCTCCCACGATGACTTTTATGAGCGAGAAGCAGACGGGTGCTCCCTATTACATCGAACTCGGCTGGATATACGATATGCCCGAGCCTAACCCACATATCCAGGAACACGTCCACGATTACGATGAAATCGTGCTTCACTGGGGTGGTGACTACAAGAGGCCTCAGGTGCTTGGCGGTGAAATAGAGTTTTACATCGGCGGGCAACCGATTACTTTTAACACCACTACCGGCATTTTCATCCCTGCGGGCGTTCCTCACGGCCCGTTGACCTGGAAGAAGTTCGAATTCCCGCATATCGAGATGGCGATGATGCTGGGTACCGGCGACATGAAAAAGGGGTGGGGACACAGCGGTATCGGGGAGAAAAAGTCTTCCCCTCCGAAGAAAGATAAGGACTTCGACTACGAGCAGTACGTTATCCGCAGTCCAATGCGGGAAGCGGGAGGCAATTTCACCGCCGGTCGTCAGAGTCCGACGATGACCTATATGAGCCGGACACAGATAAACGTGGCTAATTACTACATTGAATTCGGCTGGATCTGGGGTAAGGTTGAACCCCCGATTCCCAAGATGGTGCACGAGAAACTTGATGAAATCGTACTTCATATCGGCGGAGACCCCGACGACCCCGAGGACCTCGGTGCCGACATGGAATTCGGCATGGGCGATGACCTGCTTCAATTCAACAAGAGCTACGGCATGTGGATACCCCGCGGCATAATTCACGGCCCGCTCAACTGGCACGAGGTAAGAAAACCTCATATAGAAATGGCCATAATGCTCGGTGGTGGCACTCTCATGGAAGGCTGGGGTGATAGCTTCTTCGGAGAAGATGGCATCCGCAGGAGATTTGGCCAGCGTCCTCCCACACCTACCGAGAAATAAATAGAGAACGCGGCTATACCACGTGAGAAGGCGGTTTTTTTACGAGGGAATATATCAGTTAACGAAACCTGCCGGATTATACATAGATAGCTAGCCCGGTATTTCCACAGTGACCACGGTTCCTTCGCCAGCGGTCGAACGTACGGTTAGAGTCCCGCTGACCAGCTGGGCACGCTCCTGCATTCCGGTAAGGCCAAGTTTACCGTCTTTAGCCATATCCCCGAGTTTACGGGGGATATTAAATCCCTTGCCGTTATCACTTACGGTAATTCTGGTGACGGCATCGACAAATTCAACATCTATTTGCGCCCGGGTTGCGCCGGAGTGCCGCCAGACGTTCCTCAAAGCCTCCTGAGTGATGCGGAACAGCGCGATGGCTACCTCTTCGGGCAGGCGCCTCTCTTCCCCGGTAACATTTACTTCAGTGGCTATACCCGAATGCTCGGAAACGTTGGAAGCCAGCCACTCCAGTGCCGGCATCAATCCCAGGCGGTCGAGAGCCGCCGGTCTCAGGTCCTGACTCAGGCGGCGTACCCCTTTCAGGATATTGTCAGTCTGATGCCACAGGTCTTCGAGACGTACCCGGTTCTCCTCGGACATCCCCTCTTTCTTTGAAGCCAGGGAGTCCAGCTGCCGGGACAACACCACCAGTGCCTGAATCGTGTCATCGTGTAGTTCATGTGAAATTCGTTTTCTCTCCTCTTCCTGGGCTTTCGTAGCCTGCTGCAGGTAGTAACGGAGGTTCTGCTGCATTACCTTCAATTCTTCAGCTATTTTCTGCTGTTCTTGCTGAGATATCTCCAGTTGTTTGCGGTATTCTCTCTCCTTTCTCAACGAAGCGAAGCTTATCGCGAGCACATTACCGATGAGAAACACGATAGAAGTTTCCAAAATGGCATCCGCCGGGTGTTCTGAAATAAAGATACCCCGGGGCAACATACAACCCAGGGCTACCACCGAAACAACCAGGGCACCCTGCCATCCGAACATGAATCCGGCCCAGACAATCGGTGCCAGGTAAAGTATCCTCTCGAAAGCATGACGGTCCAGGCCAAGACCGGAAATCCAGGAAACAAAAGAAGGCGGATACTCGAAGACTTCACTGTAATGCAGCAGCGTCAGGAGTATGAGGATGAGTAATATAAACCAGAAACCGGGCCTGCGTAAGTAATCCTTTAGATGCTGTGCGAATATATTATACTCCAAGCTATACCTCGAGTATTTTGCCGGTTATATTTCCTCAGGGAACATCTTCAAGAGATATCCAGCCTTCCTTCAAAGCCATCACCACCGCTTCGGTCCTCGAACTGACCTGGAGTTTGTTGAAAATGTGTCCCAGGTGGGCCTGGACAGTACGGAGGCTGAGGCAGAGCTTATCGGCAATATCCTGGTTACTCAGTCCTCGGGTCGCCAGCCGCAATACTTCAGTCTCTCTATCGCTTAAGACCTTTTCCTTCCGGATGCCCGGCTGGTCCGGTTTGGCTACAAAACGGTTGAGTACTTTGCGGGCAATAGCCGGGTGGAGTACAGATTCGCCAGCATGTACCTGCCGCACGGCGTCAACAAGCTCTTTGCCGCGGACACTTTTTAAAAGATAGCCAGCCGCGCCCGCTTCCAGCAGACTGAAAACAAACTGGTCATCATCATAGGCGGTCAGTATAAGCACAGCCATGGCAGGGTAAGCTGCTTTAATCCTCCGGGTGGCTTCAATACCGTCAACCTTCGGCATGGAGATATCAATAATAGCAAGGTCCGGTTTAAATCTATCAGCCAGGTTAACCGCCTCTTCTCCGTCGGCAGCCTGGGCAACAACCTGCAGGTCCGGTTCCTCCTCCAGAATCTGACGGGTGCCTTCTCTGACGACGGCATGGTCATCAGCAATCAATATCTTTATTTTATCCATATCCTGCACTTCAGTTTTCCATAACTAATCATACACCCTTATCGAAACATCCTCAATCGTTGAAACTACTTAATACGATGACACAATACGTAGGTGTTAATACCTATATATCAAAGAACAGAAATAGATAATATAGCGGAAGCCAGTTTCATCTTCAGGGTGATAACCTGAGAGTAGATATGGAGCTAAAGAAAGGAGATAACCAAAATGCAATGGGAACTAATAGTGATTTTAGTAATAGCCATACCCGTGATTCTTTTCCCTGCAGCATACGTCTGGTACATCAACATCGGGGGGTTAACCAATATATTTAAAGAAGCGAGAGAGAAACGAGCCGCCCGTGCAGGGAAAACGGATATAAATAATACGGTCAAGCAAGAGCTGGAATACGAGAAAGCCCTTACCGAAACTCTAAAGAAATATCCCTGGTAAATTTGAGAGATAAAAATAAACCGGAGGAATCTAAAAAAAGGAGGACAAAAAGATGGAATGGCAGATTATTCTCGCCCTAGTGATAGCAATACCGGTAATCCTTTTTCCCGTAGCCTTTATCTGGTTTATCAACTTCGGTGGAATCTACATGGCAATCAAAGAAGCCAGAGCCAGGCGAGCCACGCGCAAGAAGGAAGTCGAAAAGCCGGTAAAAGTAACCAATGGATAGGTGGTGTTAAGGTTCTATGGTGTGGGAAATTGTGATAGGAGTGATACTGGTGATAGGTATCGTGACTACAGTGATAGAAATATGCGGGAGAAGGAATCGTAAAAAGAAAGAGGGAGCACCAATTGAAGGAAGCCAGGATACCAGTATCATCAAATAGGCGATATACACAGCAAAGAGGGAGATTGTAGCGTGACCGTAGCCGTACTTTTCGACGCTAACAGGTGTATCGGATGCCGGGGATGCCAGGTAGCCTGCAAGCAGTGGAACGAAAATGACGAGGCTATACCCACCGAGGAAAACGGGGTGGATTCCAAGAACCTGGGCAGTAACGAGAACCCGCCCCGGTTATCGGCACATACCTGGACAAGGATACGCTTTACCGAACTGGAATATAACGGTAAATTCCATTGGGTATTTACCAAAGTACAGTGTATGCACTGCGAACACCCCGCCTGTGTGGCGGCCTGCCCGGTAGGTGCATTAACAAAAACAGCCGAGGGACCGGTTATCTACGATGATAATAAGTGCTTCGGCTGCCGTTATTGCATGGTAGCCTGTCCGTTCGGCATACCCAGTTTCGAGTGGGAAGACCCTCTGCCCTGGATACGAAAATGCACGTTCTGTATGGAGCGCCTGAATGAAGGGCTGGAACCCTCCTGTGTAAAAACCTGCCCGACAAACGCCCTGGAGCTGGGTGAGCGAGAAGAGCTTATACAGAAAGCCAGAGAGCGTATAGCCAAAGCGCCAGATAAATATGTAGACCATATTTACGGAGAGAAAGAGGTGGGGGGAACATCCTGGCTTTATCTATCTCCGGTGCCTTTCAAGGAGCTGGGATTCCCGGAACTCGATTCAGAACCGGTAACCGTAGATGCCGAGCGCGCCATGGGAGCTGTGGCACCGGTGCTGCTGGGAGTGGCGGCAACCATGGCGGGGATTTACTGGCTCTGCAAACGCCGTGAAAAAATAAGCCAGGATAAATCCACGAAGAAAGAGACGCTAAAATAATGCAAAGAAGGCATCCGTTTTCCATCGGTACCTCTATCCTAAGCATTCTGGTGATTCTCGGGCTGGCGGTAATGATTTACCGTTTTGTCAACGGTCTGGGAGCCATAAGCAATTTAAGCGACGGCCGTCCCTGGGGGCTCTGGATAAGCTTCGACCTGTACTGCGGCGTCGCTCTGGCGGCGGGTGGTTTTACGCTGGCCGGAGCGGTTTACATTTTCCGCCTCGAGAAATACCATCCCGTGGTAAGGCCGGCCATCCTCACCGCTTTTCTCGGTTATACGCTGGTGATACTTGCTCTGCTAGTAGACCTGGGGCAGCCCTGGTACATCTGGCACATCATCATCAACTGGAACGTTCACTCCCCGTTATTCGAGGTGGGAATGTGCGTCATGACTTATACCGTCGTGCTAGCCCTGGAGTTCAGTCCCGCGGTTTTCGAAGGCCTGAACCGGAGCAATTTACCGGTGGTAAGAGACATCAACTGGCGTGTTCCCTGGGGTGTAATCCGGGCCATCCAGATTCCGCTGGTAATCGCCGGCGTGGTGCTTTCCACCTTACACCAGTCGTCACTGGGTTCGATGCTGTTGATGATGCCCACCACATTACATGCACTGTGGTACTCCCCGATATTACCCATCCTCTTCCTCGTATCGGCTATTGCCGTAGGTCCGGCAATGGTGATATTCGAGTCGACTTTGAGTAACCGGGTATTCGGGCACAGGCTGGAAACCGATATACTGAGCGGCCTGGCCAAAATCATCCCGTATATCCTGGGGCTTTTCCTCCTGTTGAAATTTTTCGAACTGATGGCGGTAGGAGAGATAGGGCTGATTTTCACGGCGTACCCGTATAACCTGTTATGGTGGGGGGAAATCATCATAGGGTCTGTTTTACCCATCATCCTGTTTTCTATACCGGATATCAGGCAGAGTCGAAAAGGCGTCTTCTGGACATCGGTCCTGGTAATCATGGGGCTGATATTCAACCGCTTCAACGTGAGTATGCTGGCCCTGGGCATGCGGCCGGGCTACGTTTATTTCCCGCACTGGATGGAGTTCGCGATATCGATAGGGCTGGTCGCGGATGCTCTGCTGGTAGTCTGGCTGGCGTACCGTTTTCTGCCGATTATCCAGCATGAAGAAATGGCAGAGGTGAAAGCATAATGAAGGAGTGGAAAAAAGTATGCGACTTCGCAAACGGGATTGTATATGCTTCCGGCAATCAACGCAAGCTTGTAATCCCCAATCATCCCGATATCTTTTTTAAACTCGATACGAAAGAGATAAGGTGGAACCCGAGTACTTTTAACGGCGAAGCAATGGGACAAAAGAAGGTATTACAACATGGATAAGGTATACCTTAGACCACTGATTATATTTTTCCTCCTGGGTTTATGCAGCCTGTTTTATTACTTCGGCGAGCTGATAGACTGGGCAGCCTGGAATGCCCTGCGTAATGACTTTTTTTACGGCGTTCATGACGTACACCGATTGTTCTTCCTGGCGCCGATAGTCTACGCCGGATATACGGCCCGGGTGAGAGGCGCCGTAATCGTGACTCTGATAAGCTTCATTATCCTGTTACCGCGGGCTTTTTTCATCTCTCCCTATCCAGACCCGATACTGCGAATGGTCCTGTTCATCATCTTCGCGGGGATAGTCGGCTCACTCGTCGGCGTCATAAGGAACCAATCCGAAAGGGCACAAAAGCTGGAAGCCTTTATAACCGGCGAAAAGGACAAACTCCTGCGAATCCTGGACGGAATGGCAGACGGCGTAATTATTACCGGGCCGGACTACACGATTCGATACATGAACTCCAAAATGGCGGATACCTTTGGCAATGGCACCGGACTCACCTGCTACCACCATTTAGGCAAGCGCGAAGCCCCTTGTCTACCGCAATGCCGGATAACTGACGTTATCACGAAGGGAGCAATTGAGAAGTGGCATTGCGGCTTTCCGGACGGAACAAGCTATGAAGTAGTGGCCGCCCCCTACGTGGATACCGATGGTACCATGTGCCAGATTTCCGTGTTCAGGGACATCTTAAAGAGGACAACTTCTCCTGAGGGAATACCAGCATCAAAATGATTTTCCAAAGGTCTCCTAATGATATATAATCCAATGGACTTAATCATATGTGAGTGATATATGGAGCCGGAATGGATTATCAGGATTGTCCTTTTTGGAATAGTCCACTGGATACTGGCCGGTATCATGCTGCACGATTTGGCGTCAAAAGAAAGAGCTTTCGGCGGTCATAAGGCGCCGTGGGCAATCGTTATTATCTTTCTCCCCTGCTTCGGCTCTCTGGTGTATCTGGCATTTCATCCCCAGATTTTTTATCCCAGCTAATTCCTCAACATCTCTCTGCTATGAAACGAGGGAGGAAATTAGTTGCTTACCAACAATCGACGATATAATAATGTGGACTTTCATCCCTGAATCGAAAAACTCAACTTACCAGAACATATTGCTTAAGGTAGAAATGGCGGTTTGAAATCCAATCCCATGAGTTCACGGGTAGTATTGCGAACTTTCATGAGTAGATCCTTAAGTTGTTTCTTCTCTTCTTTTGAAAGCTCATTGAATATCAGATGAATTGAACGTTCGGTGACCTGACTATGATACAAATCACTGCCTTTTTCGGTCAGAGCGATATATGTCTTCAGATCACCGTCTTTTTTAATTTTCCTAACAAGACCCTTCTTCTCCATTCGGTTAATTAAGGTTGATACAGAGTTAAATTCCTTCAATGTCCAATTCGCTAGTTCGTCCAGTGTTACTGGCCTATCTTCTCTTGAAAGCATGGTCAACACTTTAACTTGCGGTTGAGTCATCCTAAGATGTTTCAACTCAAGTTCAACCGCATTTGTAACAAGATCTCTGGTCTGGTCAAGCAGTATATAGAGGTTAATTTCTGGATCATCTCTTTTTATCGTTCTTATTTTTTGTATTTCGATCCGACGTTTCTTCATATTTAACCTGCTACTTCTTGATTTTTTCTTGGGTCAAAGAATGGATCGAGTCAGTCATTTGGTTTAATTTCATACTTATCTATTGGCACCGACTGTGTTGCAAGCTTCATCCTGCCACCATCCTGTTTGAGGATTATCCACTTCAACCAGTTCTCGTCAATACGTTTGGGATAATCTTCCCGGAAGTGTGACCCGCGGCTTTCCTCTCTCATTAAAGCTGCCCTGAACGTTAGTTCAGCGCATAATACCATGCTCTTTACTTCATGGCACTTACTTAAATAATGGTAGTCCTTGGCCTTTAGATGAGGAATTTTTACCTTTAACTCTTCTAGCCGGATTAAAGCTTCATTTAAACGTTCCCTGCTGCGTCGGAGATTATATTTTATCGGTGCAGTTACTTCTTGCAACGTATTAATGGCATCTCCTGGTAAAAAGTTGTTACCGCTCTGCATCGGGGAAAAAATTTCTTCTTCAAGATTCTTGGTTTCAGCATAATCTATATCACTTGTAGAAGCTTCCTTCGCGTAACGGGCAGCCGAAGGCCCGGCCCAACCAGCACTGATTACCGCATACATAATACCCGAACCCGGTGTAACACCAGGGGGTGAAGCCACGGCTCCCGCTACTGCCGAACCGGCGTAGCTGGTATCACCGATAGCCCAGAGGCCTTCAAGGCTAGTTCTCATTTCATGGTCAACTTTGATACATGAGGTTTCGCCATGTAAAGGTACCCCTATCTCCCGCTTGACCGTTGGTGGTAACCCGTATTTGCTTTCCTTTTCCGCAGTACACCGCTGCCAATCATTCAGCTTTGGAAGATCCATGGGCGGAAAACCTGGACCTGTCGAAGGTGGTGGCTCGAAGTATATTGGACCTCTTCCCTCTGCAACTTCTTTTTCCAGACCTATTGCCAACTGTACAGGCAGGAAAACCCCTGTAGGCCCCGTATTTGGTAAATATTTTTGGGTTAAGTTCTCACCCAGTGAATTAACTAAGAATTGATGGCCTACCATACCGCTATCTGTGTCCTGCCATACCGTATGGCCATAGAGATTGCCGTATTCAGCGTTCCTCATCTCTGCCCCTGCCCGGTAGGCCGCTGCAATTCCGTCACCGGTACCCGCTATCCAGAATCTCCTCACTTTATAGCCGCAGCTTCCGTTAGCCAGTACAGTGGCTTTAGCCTTGAATATATGGAAATTGCCATTAATAATATCAAAGCCCACTGCCCCTGTAATTTTATTCGCTTGTTTCACCAGATCGACTACATGGATTTTATCCATGAATTTTACCCCCATTTTCCGGGCTCTGGTCCGTATGGGTAACATTAAGTCGATATCGATAAATGTGAGCGACCATTCAGGAGCCCAGAAAGCGGGGATGATAACAAGATTCTCATCCGGGGTTCTCGCGAGTTTGGCACCCCATTCATTAAAATTCTCTATTGCCCTGTAAGAACTCTGTACATACTTTGATAATAGGTCCTGGTCATTCAAATAGAACCCGGAATTGCGGACCTGAAAATCCATAAATTTATCTGCGTTGTTATCTGGCCCAAGAAATGCTAAAATCCCTCCAATTTTGGTAGCTTTACCGGCCCATCCGGTTGTTTGTTTCTCAACTATCAGAACATCCGCATTCGGGTTTTCCTCTTTTGCCTTAATAGCCGTTACCAGGCCGCCGATACCACCGCCGATAATTAATATGTCTGTAGCGACGACTTCGCCTAAATCTTTTGTGTCAGCCACTGCAAGCCTCCTTATTACTGGTTTGCCCCGGAATCCTTCATGTCTAGTAATCAATATGATGAACGCAAAGGAGCCGGTATGTTGGGAATAACTTCGATACACTGAGTCGGGCAGGCAACTTCGCAGGCGAGGCACCAGACACAGTCTTCAGGATAGGCGACAACCGGTTTATTATCGGCATCGTTCCAACGGATCACATCTGCAAAACAAGCATTCATGCACGTTTTACAGCCTTTGCATGCATCCATGTCAATCTCAATTTTGTTTACCCAGTTTCTAGGTTCGTTCATAACCTACCTCTTATTTAACGTAAATTATTTTGGAGCCTTCTTTTTTTATTTTCAGGGAACACTGGCGATTAATTGACGGGTCTGAGACGGCCTGCCAGATCCCCCAAAGCGCCGGCAGGAAAGCTTTGAATGTACTGACCTCGGCGATATTGTGAACGGGCCAACCGCCTCCGGTGGGTTTCTTCCCGCTGGGATGTGGCGGTATTGGGCCGGGCGGAGGACCACCAGGAGGCCCCCCCGGCAAAGCGTGCATGCAGGAACGCATTTTACAGCCACCGGGAATTGTCTCCCACTGGTGAGAAAGCACAACAGAGGGCCGGGTACCGGACTGGGGATCCATCGGTCCCGCTGCAGCCAAGAGGTGTTCATACGTCCAGAAATCTTTCTGTTCTTTAGTTCCCAGGTTTGGGTCTACCCATTCTATGCGAATGTCCATCACCGGACTGTAATCTATACTCTCAGTAGCAATCTGCACAGCTCCGATATGTCCACCCAAGGGTGGCATTACTTCCCATTTGAAACCCTTATGCTCATCAGGGCACCATAATTCGTAGCCTTTCTCCATATTGACCCACCACCAGTCGAGCATTTCCGCGGTAACGCCCGGTATTATATGGTCGACAACCATCCATCCTTCAGGATATTTTTCTTCTGGCATTATTACGTACCCCTCCTTTTTATATTTATTTCACATTGATAAATTATTTTCCGTACTTTCGAGCAGGATTAGTTAGCACCGGTACATTCCCGTTTTTAACTTCATCAGGAATCCCCAGGCTGGCATCTATAATCAGCCAGCTGTTATCGGCTAGTGTATCAATCAATGACCTGACATTATCCGTCACTTGCTTCGGGGTACCGACACATATATCTGACATATTGATATTCCTTTATCTTGACAAAATTTAATAAAAATAATATCATTAGCATTAATCATAATCTATATTTTATAAGAAATCAAGTATCACATGTAATATGAAGTAGTATTTATTTAATTAGTCTCTGGCTTTCTCGATTTAGTAAAATTATCGGAAAAATAATCCCAAACCCAATATCTAAAAAAATCATAAAAGGTAAGAGGTTTGAAATGAGTGACTTATTTAACCTAAGCGGTAAAATAGCTCTGGTAGTAGGAGGCCATGGCGGCATAGGAAAAGCGATAGCTTTAGGACTAGCTGATGCTGGTGCAGATGTCATCGTCACCAGCCGAAATATCGAGGCACTTAAAGGTGTCGTTGAAGAGATAAAAGCCAAGGGGAAGAAGTCGATGGCGGTGGCAGTGGATATCGTCAATGAAAAACTAGTCAAAGATATGGTAAACAAGATTATGGAGGCTTTCGGCCGTATCGATATTTTGATAAACGCCGCTGGTCTGGCCATCCGCAAACCTGCGGATACTTTCCCCATAGACGAATGGCAGCAGGTAATAGACGTTAATACCCGCGGAACTTTCCTCTGCTGCCAGGCAGTGGGCAGGGTGATGTTGAAACAAAAAAGCGGGCGTATTATTAACATATCCTCCGTTAGAGGCCGGTACGGACTGCCGGCTAATTATGCCGCGTATTGCGCCAGCAAGGGAGCTGTAGATACCCTTACCCGTACGCTTGCCTGCGAATGGGCTAAATCTAATGTCCTGGTTAATGCCGTCGCACCAACGATTGTAGAGACTGACCTTACGAAAAGCGCCTTGGCAGACCCTGCCTATGCCAAGCAGATGAAAGAACGTATCCCCATGGGTAAGTGGGCGATGCCGGAAGATATTATCGGGCCTGTAGTTTTTTTTGCATCCGAAGCGTCAAGTTTTGTGACCGGTCAGATTCTCTATATTGATGGTGGCGTTACCACTTGGTAGTCAGGGAAACCAAAATATAAGTAGTAAGGAGAAATAATCATGGGGAAAGAAGTGCTGGTAGATTTAAGCCATCCTTTCGGCGATAAATGTCCCTTGTGGCCCTATTTTACCGACGTGAAAATTGAAAGAATGCATTACATGGCCAAGTCCGGGGTTCTATCGCAGACGGTAACTACGGTCATGCACTGTACTACTCATGCCGATTCCCCGGCCCATGTCTTCGAAGGCGGCCGTTTTACTCATGAAATTCCGCTGGAATGTTACTATGGTGATGCTGTGGTCTGGGACATTCCCAAGAAGAAATGGGAGCTGGTTACGGCTAAAGACCTAGATGCCGCCAATGAGGAATTACCGATGAAAGAGGGCGATATTATCATTGTCCATACCGGCTGGAATAAATACTGGGGCGATAGCACGCAGTATTTCTGCTATTCACCCGGACTCGGTAGAGAAGCCGGCGAGTGGTTCGTCGCTCATAAAGCAAAAGCAATCGGTGTAGACCAGCAAGCTTTAGACCACCCGCTGCATACAGCTATCGGCCCCCATGGTCCCGGCCCATTGAGACCCGACCTTTTCAAGGAATACAAGGAATGGTCCGGTGGTCATGAAGTAATCGACGATTTCCAAGAGTGGGAACCCTGCCACAATATTATTATGCGCGCTGGCATCCTCGGTTGGGAAAATGTGGGTGGTGATATCGCCAAAGTAGTTGGCAAGCGGTGTAAAATATCAGGCTTTCCGATTCGATGGTACATGGGCGATGGCTCGATTGTCCGCATGGTCGCTTATATCGACGAAGCCGACCTGAATAACGTGCCCGACCGCGTTTATAAATACGGGACGCAATAATCCAGAAAATCGTTCAAAGAAGGTAGTATGAAGAAGATCAGCCTATCCGAAGTCAAACCATATGCTGCCGCAGGGCATTTCAACATGACAGCGATGCGCCTCCAGGGTAAAGAGGAGACAGGTATACAGAAATTCTGGGTAGGCTTGTCTTATTTCCTGCCCGGAGGCGGCGCTGAGTGGGCTTACGAAGATAATCCCAATGAGAAGGTTTATATAGTCCTAGACGGAGAAATCACCGTTAAAAGCAAAACAAAAGAAGTTACACTGGGACCGATGGATTCTCTGTACCTCGCCCCGAACGAAGGCCGGGAAATACTAAATAAAACCAATAAGCCCGTGACCATGATGGTAGTAATTAATTATTGATAATAATTCATGAAACGGAATACCGGGGAAATTAGGAGGTTGGTGTGGAAAAATTGTTGGAAGGCGTGAAAGTTATAGGTTTTGAGCAGGTTGTGGGCGTGCCGGCATCCACAGCCGTGTTAGCTGATTGGGGTGCCGACGTCATTAAAATAGAGCCGATATGGGGCGATTGGCAGAGGAGCCTCGTCAGCTTTAATAGGGGACCGCTGCTGCTCCATTTAGATAAGGGAGACATCGAGCTCCACTTTGAATTTCTGAACCGGAACAAGCGGAGTGTCGCTTTGAACCTGCGAACCAAAAAAGGTCGGGAGGTACTGTATAAGCTCCTTGAGGATACGGATATATTTGCATCCAATTATTCTATAGATGTGCTGAAGAAATACAACTTGGACTATGCCAGTCTGAAAGACAAATATCCGGGTCTGGTCCACTTCGTACTTACCGGATATGGTTCAAAAGGCCCAAAAGCAAACGACCGTGGTTATGATTATGTCGCCGCCTGGTCATATGGTGGAATGATGGACCTGGTAAATTCCAGCCCGGATAACCCCCCTCCAATCTCGCGCCCGGGTATGATGGATATTGTCGCGTCCGCCCATATAACGAGCGGGATTCTCGCCGCACTCTACTACAAGCAAAAGACAGGCAAAGGGCAAGGGCTGGAGCTTTCGTTATACCATACCGCAGCTTGGACACTAGGGCTTGATGTTCAGACCGCTCTTTATGGTTATCCTCAGCCCAAATGGGACAGAAAGCGCGCACCGAACCCGATGTACACATCATACCGGTGTAAAGACAGGTGGTGCATGATGTGCCATCCCACTCAGGAATATTGGGCTCCGTTTTGCAGTGCAATTGGCAAAACGGATTGGATAAATGATCCACGCTACGCCACGATGGAAAGCCGGGAACAACACGCCGAAGAACTAGTGGTACTACTGGATGAAATTCTTGCTTCCAAGACATGGGCGGAGTGGGAGAAAGAATTCCGGGCGAATGACCTAATCGTCAGCGGCAATCAGACCATTGCTGAAATTATAAAGGACGAACAGGCCTTTGTGAACAACTTCTATACGGATATCGAGCATCCCGTAGCGGGCCAGGCACGACTACTTAACAGCCCGGTACAGTTCAGTGATACTCCGGCAAAAATTACCAGTGTCGCTCCACAACTGGGTGCTCATACGGAAGAGGTGCTGCTGGAGGCCGGTTATAACTGGGATAATCTGGTTAATTTGAAGGAAGAGGGTATTGTACCGTGATGAGACTTAAGGGAAAAGCTGCACTTGTCACCGGTGCCAGTCGCGGCATTGGCCGGGCTGTAGCCCTGGCTCTTGCCAAAGAAGGCGCTGATGTAGTGGTGAACTGTTCATCTTCCGTTCCGGAGGCCAATAAAGTCACACGGGAAATCAAAAAGCTGGGACGGCGTTCTTTTTCCATTAAGTCTGATGTTGCTGATAAAGCAGCAGTTGAAAAAATGGTCAAAGAGGTGATCAACCATTTTGGCAGCCTCGATATCCTGGTAAATAATGCCGGCATGGCTATCGTCAGCCCTTCGGAAAAGCTGGAGGAAAGCCTCTGGAGGCGGGGTATTGATGTTATGCTGACCGGAGTATTTTTCTGTAGTCAAGCCGCTGGCAAAGTAATGATAAAACAGAGGAGCGGCAAGATTATCAACATCGCCTCCATTAACGGCATTGAGGCTTTCCCGGAGAGGGCATCGTACGGTAGCGCCAAAGCCGGAGTGATGCAGCTTACCAGAACACTGGGCTGTGAGTGGGCGAAGCATAACATTAACGTTAATGCCGTTGCCCCGGGCTATATAAAGACGCAACTGGTCACGGATTTACTGGCAAAAGGAGTCTACAACGAAAAGGAACTCGCGAGGAGGACACCCGCTGGCAGGCTGGGGGAATGCGACGATGTTGCCGACGCTGTTGTTTTCCTAGCATCTGAAGAATCGAAGTACATCATCGGGCAAACTATAGTCGTCGATGGTGGCTGGTCGGCCTATGGTTATCTGGAGTCCTGGCTAAAAAACGAGAGTATATAGCTTTCAAAGTACATGAGCAACTTTATATTCACTCGCGTTTTCCTGTCCTTGTGTGGACGGGGAGTTCGCTTTCTCTAAATACCCTCATCTCCCCGTCCGAGTATTTGGCTATAAAAAAAGCTCCTGGGATAAAAACCAGGGGCAATTTGAAT
>SMTZ1_10000128_pt1 | contig 59889 bp, 54 predicted proteins | sample DeeMarSWOR136_30_FD_25667 | JGI IMG/M metagenome (IMG submission 25667) | reverse complement strand
CAAGGTGAGGAGAGTGACTGGTCAGAGGCGCATCAGATTGTTATCCTTGGGGTAATCTTTGAGATTGAGAAACCTACTGGGGGGTTCTTGAAGATAAAATCAAAGGTGACTAATGTTGGTGGTATTGATGCAAACAAAATCAATTGGAGTATCACCTTGACAGGTGGATTGGTACTTCTGGGCAAAGAAACGACTGGTTCTATTTTAAATTTGCAGCCTAATACGAATAGAATTATCACTTCTTCCCCTATTGTCGGGTTTGGAAAAACTGTGGTAACAGTCCATGTGTCAATACCAGATTACGCTGTTTCAAAGCAACAAAATGCAACAGTCGTCCTGTTCTTTGTCTCTATCAAATAATAAGTAGCTGATGGTTTGTCTCATCCCCAAAGCAGGGTACCGTGGATGGACACTACTCTCTTTTTCTTTTTTGACCCAATGGTTACTTCTATGACGATAACAAAGAAAAAAAGACGATGGATTAAAGATATCGTGAGGTGGTATTTCTCATACAGAAGCGTCAATAGGATTTATTGTTTCTATGATGAATTATAACTGGCATTTATAAATACCTAAAATAAAATGAGCAGCAATAGGTAAATGTACAACACCTTTACTGGTAAGGATGCGATGAATTTTAGGAACCAAATCATCAATTTTAACAATAAAAACGGTTGCGGTTGCGGGTCCTGTTTGAAGTTCTCTTGGGTTACTTGTATAACGGTATCTTGGGATTTTAAAAGAGAGGGTATTGTTTGGATTATTTGTACTTGTTTTGATTCTACTATGCCTATTGTTGGCATTATCATCAGGAATACTGCCAGAAAACTACCTATAATCAGGGTTGTTTTCATTTGATAAAACCTCCTATTTTTATATTAACAACATTTAGCTTTAAAAAGTTTTTGAAAATTATATTTTTACGACAGATGAATGAGAAATGTTTTTTTTCTTTAAAAAACCAACGCGTATAAGTCCAATTATAGAGGGGAGGGATCTTTTTTTAGGAATTATGGTTTTTTATGATGGGATGTATTATTATCCATTATTTTTAATCTGATAGGTTATTTCTGTTTTAATTTTCTATTTTTGTTAGGATATACTAGAAATTATATATGGTTCTTGTGCGGGATGTCGGTCAAAATTATGAAGAAATCGACCTTTGACATGATACGGTAGATTTTTCAATAGCTTGCACTGCAGCCCTCTCCAGTCATCCCAATAATTTGCATCCCATTGATTTCGACCGTTATCAAACGCGTTTTTATGGTTATGTATAAAATTATTTTCATACATTTGATTGGCTATGCTTGACGACCAGCAAAATATCCCTACCGTGGTATCGGTAATAGCGTTATTTTTGATTGTATTATCTGTTGAGGTATCTAAGGATATGGCACCATCGTTCCAGGTAAAAATATTATGATGAATGTGGTTTTTTTCCGATTTAGACAACCACAAAGCTAGCCAGCTTTTGTTATAGATATGATTATGGGCTATTGTAATGTCCTTTGATGACCAGGCAGAAACCCCGACAACCCCATAGGCAATCTCACAATCTGATATTGTTATATTAGAGGAGGTGAGAATGGCAATACTTGTATCTGTATGTAAGAGAGTAATATTGTCGATTATTCCATAGCTGCAGTTGGATATGATGATGGCTCCTGCATCGGTGATGGTAAAATTATTAATATTTTTATAACAAATTAGAGGCTTACCGTTCACGGTATTATCGCTTAGATCGATGATCAAAGGTTCTGTTGATGGAGCAAGATAGAACCCATCGTTAATAAAACTATTATTCCTAATAATGCTCTTGGTATTTACAATATAAAGCCCGATTGTGTTGTCGTGGAAATTGTTATTTTCTATGTGATTGTTTCTTTGGGTAACTGTATCAATACCGGTGCCAAAAAGAACATTGTGTGAGAAGAGATTTTCTGAGATTATATTGTTTGATGCCAGTGGGTATAATCCTAATCCGATGCCATTATTTTTAAAAATATTGTCTCTGATGGTGTTATTGGAAGAATATAGACAAAGCCCGCATTCCTTATCTGAGGAGTTCTGGATTGTAAACCTGGTTATTTCAACATTTGGTTTTGTTATCCATATATGATGGTATGGTCGTTTCTGTCCATCGATGATTGTGCTGGTTTTGTCTTCACCGATGAGCCGTATACTTTTTCCAATGAAGAGGTTTTCATAGTACACTCCATCATAAACATATATGCAATCACCATTAGTGGAGGCATCAATCGCATCCTGTATGCGTTGATAGGGATAATTTATACTTCCGTTTCCACCGATGAATGCATCATCATCGACATAGAGAACATGGGTGCTTGTCTGGGTATTGATAGGAGAGATCTGTCCATGTTTTTCTTGGGATGGCAATTCAGATGTTTTGTCATTGGTAATAAGACATATTGGTTGTTTGCTTTCATAGATGTACCAGATTTTTCTGTAGAGGGCAATGGTTGATGACCAAAGCTGGTTAAGGAGGTTATCAGCATTCCGATAGCGTATCTCAAGATTGTTCATCATGGTGAGTAATTGTGATCTTTCCGCTGGGGTGCCAACGTAATTCTTTAATTTACTAAAAATCATCGTGCTATTTTCATATAAGCTTATAAAAGAACTTGCGAGAATTGAGAGAGAGAAGGTTGTTTTGTTTCTCCATAGAGATACCATTTCGGAGAGGTTTGTATTGTTCTTTGAAAGATTATGTACTCTTTCAAGGGTGGTTAAAGATTTTATAAAGACTTGTAACGTGTGTTGATAGTTAGCGTAATCATGCAGACCTAAGGGGACTTCTTCGTGGTTCTTCCATTTTTCTCTGATTGTAAATACCTGCATTGTTATGTTTTTTATAGTCTCATCGATCTTTTTTCCCGTATTATTCACAGAAGTCGTAATGTTCCATATTTTGTTGAAATTTTTCTCATGGGTTGGAAGTGTGATGTTGCATGTACTCATCGAACGGGCAATAATCTCGGTTATAAACATTGAATTGGAAAGATGTATAGTGGTGTTGTCCTCTGAGGTGATGTAAAAAAACGCATTATCAATGACTCTGTCCTGTCTATTCGGAAAATGGATTTCTGGATGATAGCCAAAATCAACGACTTTTCCTTTTCCGAAATATGATGAAATCCAGATTGGTTTGCCTAGTCGTATCGAGAGGTATTTATCTATTTCTTCCGGTGATTTTTTTTCGATTCTGCTATTCATCCACCAAGCGACATTCAAATCTTTCAGAACACCCACTACTTGTGTATTTTGGCTGAGGCGAGTTCCTAAAAATACAGGACCTCCGATATGAAACGATTCTTGGATTTTTTCCAATCCGAACGAGATAGTATGATCATGATTTTCTATCTGAATTGAAATTGTCGCTGCACAATCCATTAATAGGGCACTACAGGAGGTTAACGAGAGTGTTCCTATGGTGGGGAGGTTTCTTTTAAAATTTTGAATGAAATTGAATGGTACGAGTAGACCAGATGTTGATGACGTCGCTCCGTAACAGGTTCCTACGTATCCTCCCCCATCATTGACGAATGTTCTGATGGCTTTACAAATTTTTAGATTTGCAGCTTTTACAACACTGATCAAATCTGGGGGTATGCCTCCTGGCCAGATCACAACATTAAAGGCTCTGGTGTTTAATCTGTTGGGTAGTTCATCATCAGAAAGATAGTAGATATCTAGGAAACCTGAGGAGTATAAAATATCCGAATAAAGATAGATTAAAGCATATCCACAGTTTAATCCAGCCCGCATTGCACATGTTGCATATTGCAATGGATAAACCGATAATGATAAAGGCTGCATGACATAATACATCTTTACTGGACGGAATGTTTCGATTTCGCTGCTTAGTTCATAATCGGTAGCAATAGATATTATTAGTGCGTTTATCGACTGGTTCTCTGTAAAAGGAATAATATATGCCCCTCGTTCAAAAAACCTTGTTTTGGTTGTGTTATTTGAAAGTGTCCTAGTTACCGCTGAAAAATTCAATGATGCCCAAAAAACAGGAATGTCTATTCGTAACAAATCATTAATCATATTTGCTATACTTTGTTGTATGCTTGTATATGGGAGAGCATCTCCGTAGATTAATGGAACTATGATACCAAAGGATGTATCATTGGTAGGAGGTTGTGTTGTTTTAGCTTTTTCAGTGTTATTTTCGCTACCACTACAATTGTGTATCCCAAAAAGTGCTTGAAATGTTAATGTAAGAACAAAAGTGGTTAATAAAAAACTTACAAGTTTCTTAGAAAAATATTTTCTTGTCATTATTCTTTTCCTCTAATTTCTTTCAATTATTTACGTTTCATCCTTTGTTTTATTTTCTATTTTTTTTGAAATTAAGAAAGTTGGGAGTGGAAGCTATAAATCTTATTTTTATTCTTCGATTTTCTTATTATATTGTTTTTTTCTTTTCCCTAATTTCTTCAGATGTGTCTTTCAGTTTCCCATAAATTTTTTTAAGAGTTGTTATCACTTTTGTTCATTTAAATATTTGGAAAAAATAAAAATTAAAACAACGGTTACTGATACACATTTTTTTTTTAGCATTTACTGTTTTTCTGAGATAGTTTATGCAGTTTGTGATTCGATCAGTAAGACGAAGAAAAGGATGGCGTTTAGGCTTGAATGGGCATCAGCGGATCCAAAGAGTTTGTCGGAGTTTGCATTATGTTGTATAGAAAGTTGTGCTTTGAAATAATACGAATGATTTGTTGAAAGAGTCACTGGAAATATAAGAATACATAATTTAAGCAACCATCGTTTATGTTCAGAGAGTCCTCGGTATAAGGTTCTTGTCAATGACCCCACTGTTTCATTGGTGTCAAGATCAATCAGAGATCCACTAAGATTCATCTGGGATTCTGCTTCTGTGAATGTTCCTTCTGTTGTGGTAGAAGCAGCCCCGTTTAATAGAAAGAACATCACCATGATTTGGTTACCTGATTTTTCTGTTTTCAACGTGCCTTCTGCTGGTCCAGTGATCCAGGCCTGTGACTGTGCGTATGCCATGGTGTCTAGACCTTCTGCGCATGATTCTGCCTTTGTAAATAACTCACCAAAACGATGGTTTGCATCCCATTCTGCGTCATGGTGCGATCCTAACCCTGATCCTCCATGGTCTTTCCCACCACCACTTGAATTATAAGGTGGTATAAAGTAATTGAAGTTCGCTGCTATAATATGGTGATTTGGTGAATCGTATTTTGCATCGAGAGTGGTTCTGTTAGAATCACCCATAACGATATTTTTCTCATCAGCGCATTGGACGTTTGTTCCTATGATTTGTGGGACACCACTCGTTGTGATAAGCATTAATAGTACCCCTAGGGGTATTCCTTTAGTCAACAAACACTTATGCATAATGTGGTTCTCCACTGTTTGAAAATAGGTTAGACACTATTATTATATTGTTATCTGTTATAAATGTTTGGAAACGATGAATAATCTAAAAACAATAACATTGAGTAGGTTTTTTAGGCGTAAAGTTTTTTTTTGTGTGAATGATAGGATCTTATGTTTTGGGTAGTTTTTAAAGATTGAATGTCTTTCTTTTTTGTCAGTCAGAATCAGATAGTGTAGTGCTCTTTTAAACAGGTATTAGGTAGTGTTACCTCCACCGAGTCGAATCATGCTGATGTCCTGGTTTTGTTTTATCGGCTGGGATGGTGTCAATCGTACAAATCGGAAGCTTCCGAGGTAATCCCCTGGTTTACGGGCTAAGATGAAAAAAACTCCAATGGGGATGTCAGAAAATGAGTAGTACCCCTCTTCATTGGTAGGTGCGCTTTTCTCAAAGGCAAACGTGACACCACCAATAAGTTTTCCACCTATGAGTGACACCTGGGCGCCTTCGACGGGGACTGGTCCTGTGCCATCGAGTGGAAGACCATAGATGGTCCCACTAATAGAGATAGTGTTCGCAGGCTTTGGTTCGATTTGAATAAGGCTTGCCACAGCTGGGGTTCCAAGCAATACAAAAAGTATTCCACACACTAGGCCTATCTTTAATAACTTTGTTCTCATACTCTTATGACCCCCAACAACTTACCTTTCTTATGAATTATTATGATGTCATTCCATTTAAATGTATTGTTACGATAATATGGAAAAAAAGAGAAAGAAGATATTGAAAGGATTTTTTTTAAATCTAAGACCTAATTTGGGACGAATGAAAGAAACAAAAAAAATAAAAAAGAGTAATGGTGGTTTTACTTTAAGGGATTGTAGTTGATGTGATGTATAAGAAGCGGCATCTTGCTGTCTAACACTTCAGGCATTCTTCCATTATCGAATTTTATGGCGATGAATGTAAATTGTAGAGTCTCACCGTCATTATCCCCAAAAAGAACGAATCCTTTTATTTCAGAGTTCACTGTGTCGATTCGAATCACTCCGATTGCGGATAATTCCGAATCAAAATCCGAATCACAGCTTCCAACTGGGATAACCAGTGCGACCACCAGCCCAACTACCAATAGACCAAATATTTTTTTTCCCATGGTGTTACCTCATAAAGGATACTGGTATCATACTACATAAGATTTTTTTCTATTTTCTTATACAAAAATAAAAAAATTTAGATGATTATTAGTATATTGTCCAATATTTATAAGTTATCCTTGTTCGGTTCAAAGTTATCAATTTTGACCTCTTTTAAAAATAAACATGTTTAGTACTATAGATAAAAAATCCACCAATAAGCAATAACAACCCAACACCAATAGCCAAAATCAGTAGAGAGACGACTACTACAATAATTTTTACTGAATATTGAGGAAATCTAGAGCCATATAAATAACATAGTAAAAAGACCATATAATCCAATGATAAAAAATGGTAGTCCAATAAAAATTCATCCTAACGCTAGGTGTTCTGCGATGACTTTCCCACCTTAAAAACCTATCTGTGGTAGATTTCGGTCAAACTCTACCGTATATTTCCCTAATTTTTCTTTCTTCTAACCAGTCTCCTCCTGATATCTTTTCGTACCTCCTTTATTCTTAAAAAACAATCTTTATAATTTTTGTTATTTTAGTTTGATTAACAAATTTTCCACCTATTATTTCATATCCTTTGATATTGCATCTACGGTGCCGATACATATGAAAGGTATGTCAAGATATGGGTGAAATTCTGGTGTGATTCTGGTAAAATCATATATAACATAAGTAAATATCTCAGCGTAAGAATAAATAAAGGTGTGAAAACATGAAAGGGAAAATAGTAATTATCGCAATCGCAGCCCTCCTCCTTTTCTCAGGTGTTGTTGCAGCTGCGGGAAATCAAGCCGGAAACTATCAAAACCACGGTGAAAGAAACCAGTGTCAATCAATGTCCAACGAGAATGGCCGTATGCTGCAGACCAAAAACCAGAACCAATACCAACCAATACCAAATGGCGATGGTATTATGCAACGGCTGATGTATCGGATACGAGATATGCTTGGGATATGCCAAGGCGGCGCGAATCTTTCAGAACTTACTGGTGTGATGACCTATGATGGAACAAATTTCTATATCGAATCTGTTGAACTTCATTTCGGTCCAACTTGGTATATTACTTCGGCCTTATCAGCAGTAGATTACGATTTGGATGGAGAACTTGAACTCGTGATAGATGAACTTTTTGGTCTGGTCAACACCACAGTTACCGTCGAAGGACACTACCAAGCACAAGACTGGATGAGCGTCTTTACCATCAACGGTGAAGTCTACCGTGAGCCTGGACAGCCGATCTGGGCAGCGCAGCATCACTGGCGCTGGCGATACGGACACCAACACAATCAGCCGTAATGATTGCCATTTACTTAGACGCAATCAGTATGAGAGACGAAGTTGTCTTAAGATAAGAAGGAAAACCATTTTATATTCTCCTCTTCGCTCTTGAGACCCATCGGCATTAGGGTCTCGAATTTTTTTTATATTTTCACAAGATTGGAATGATACAAAGAACCAAAGATATTCAAAAAATCTTTTTTTAATGCCACGCCATCATATTCGATGAATTTCCAACAAGATATTTAAGCAATAAAATCGATAAAGAATACTGTTAGAAATGTTCTGTCGGAGATGAAAAAAATGAAGAAAATCTGCTTTGTTGGTATCATAGCAGCAGTAGTCATTGTAACAATTTTTAGCGGCTGTATGAAAAATGAGACCGGCGTATTGGTTCTTCAAATTACTGATGCTTTCGGTGATTTAAACATTACTCATGCGAATGTGACAATCTCCCATGTTCAGGTTCATAAGAATGTTGAGGGTGTAAATAACACAACGGCGTACTGGTTCACTGTTGTCAACGAATCTCAGACCTTTGATCTTATCGAGATAATGGATGTCAAGGAATTTCTTGGCCGTGCAGAACTTGATATCGGTATTTACACACAAATACGGCTTAACATCGATTCGTGTGTGATTACGGTTAATGGAACAGAATATATGTGTAGACTACCCACAGAGTCGATTAAACTGGTTAAACAATTCGAATTGACTACAAGTGAAACGACGACCTTGACATTGGATTTCGATGTCAATGAATCAGTCATGCAAAAAGGAGTCTATGAATTCATATTTCAACCAGTCATCATCGTGATATAAGAATTATCTTTTTTCCATTTTTTATTTTAGATGTTGATGTCGACATTTGTGCTTTGATACCCTGCATCATTTTTTTCATTGCTAACATTTCTAAGAAAAAACAAATGATGGTTTTTACTGGAAATAAAATACTGTTTACATTTTGTTTATTTTAAATAATTTATCGACTTTGTTTCTCACTTCAACAATATCTGGTAATGGTTCTTCTGTGTTTTGATTCTGTTGTGTCATTTTTTCTTTTATTTTTGGTGATTTATTATAACGAACAAAGAGACGTATATCAACGACAATCATACTTACAAGTAAGATAAGGAGGACCCAGAATAACATTGCTCCAAAATCACCTAAGGAATCAGGGATGAAATAATCTAGAATCATCTGTATATCAAAAACCATTCTCCTCACCACCAAATTTTATTATCTTTTTTTTTTTTTAACGTTTATTACTGCCTAATATCTATTATGTTTTCCTCCCAAATCTGTAACAGTTGCCCGTTGTCGGCTATTTTAACATAGGTTACCATACCTTATTCTGCCTCCACGATATCATTCTCGTTACCATTTATAAATACAGGTGGGTAGGTGCATATGCATATATACATACTCCATAGCGGAAGTATTGAACGTGACCTTTATTTGTTCATATATCAGATGATAAGCATCGAAAAAAAACGTGCAGTAATATAATAGAAATGAAAAGGGTTGTCTAGTGACGAATTGCTCTTCTTTATGGATGTCCTGAGTAGAAATAACGTCTGTAACAAGGATAAATTTTGGTCTGTTAAAGAGGATATCATCAACATGTTCTCCGCTAATGAGATGTATCTGGGATTCATCTATGATGTTGCACATCAAGCCATCGTAATTGCGTGGGATGATGAGTCTCTATGGCCAGTCTTTAAAACCTAGTAATTATGGGATGATGAAAAAATCTCTCAGCTCTGTGTGAATTATCTGATTGTTTCAAAATGAAAGAATATCTAGATTGGGGGACCTCTGGTTTTTTATTGATTACATAGAGTTTAATGCATTTTTTCTTTTGATTTTTTATATAAAAAAACGGTTCACAACAAAGGGTATAGCTGTTTGTTTCAGAGGATGTATCCTTATAAGGGGTATGATAATAACATAATAAATAGGGGGATATTACCTGAATCCAAAAGTAGTTACTATCGGATTAATTCTTTTAATGCTTGGAGCGAGTAGCGTTCCCATTTCTGGACACATGGGAGAAACAACATCTCAGGTGGTATCACGAGGGAATTGGTTGTATGTTGGTGGTTCTGGACCAGGGAATTACACGGGGATTCAGCAAGCGATTGACAACGCAAGTGCTGGGGATACCGTGTTTGTGTTCAATGGGACGTATGTTGGGCATCTCAACATCAATAAATCACTCACCCTAATTGGTGAGGATAAATATACAACATATATCGTCGGGTATGTTGCGTTTACGATTTCTATTATTTCTGATTGGGTGAATATGAGTAAGTTTACTATTCAAAACACCGGGCGTATAGGTGAGGGGATTAGAATAGATTCATCCTATAACACCTTTTTTGACACCATTATTGAGTTTCCCAATGATAATATACGGATTTCTGGTGATCACAATAACATCTCGTGCAACAGTATTTATTGCGACACAATCTATCTGCTTGGAAATAACAATATCATCTCGGATAACTACGTTACCAACAACGTCTATGGGATATTCATAACGGATGCATGGGATAACATTATTTCGAATAATAACTTTCTTTACTGTGGTTTATTTATTACCGATGATTCACTTACTTATAATATTGTAACGAATAATACGGTCAATGGCAAACCACTTATCTATGTCTATAACCAATCTGATATTATCCTTTCTGGTAATGCAGGGCAGATACTTCTTGTAGATTGCACGAATATCACAGTACAAAACCAAGCTCTCTTCAATACGACTGTCGGTATCCAAATCATCAGGTCTCATTCTTGTATTATCTCTACTAACACCATGATAGAAAACCAGTGTGGTATCTGGCTGAACGGGTGGAACAACACCATCTATGAGAACACCATTGCAGACAACCTGTACGGCGTACGACTCAAGGATTCGACTAACAATAATATCTATCATAACAATCTTCTGCACAATACTCTTAATTCATTTGACACCTTGTCGAACACTTGGTATAACACATTACTTCACGAAGGGAATTATTGGTCTGATTACACAGGAGAAGATTCTGATGGTGATGGGATTGGAGACATACCATATCCTATCCCTGGGGGCAGTAATCAGGATACATATCCGTTCATGGAACCTAATGGTTGGCTACTGCCCCCAAAGCAACCAGTACTCAACGGTCCCGCTTGGGGGATTATCGATGTTCACTATACGTTCTGTATCAATTCAACAAACCTTAACGGAGACTGCCTCTATTGCAAATGGGATTGGGGGGATGGTACAAATAGCGGGTGGCTTGGTCCCTATTCCTCTGAAAGTATGATCTGTGCATCCCATGCTTGGTCTGAGAAAGGCATCTATGAGATACAAGGAAAACTTAAAGATGAACTTGGTCAAGAGAGTAATTGGTCTGACCCTTTTCTCTTCAACGTGCATACAGTTAAGAATGCATTTATTTTTGGTAGATATTCAAATAAGACAACCGTAGGTGAGTATATCAGCATTGAGGCAGTCAACCTTCGTTTTTTAGTTATCAGTCCATTTCAATGGGGTCATTATTTCATAGGGGAGTATGTAACCGTCGTAAAAGAGACTGTCAAAATGATTTTTTTATCTTGGTTCATTGTAGGATTTGCGGATGTAATAATCTAAAAAATTTCTGCACTTTCTTCTTTTTTTCCAGTTAATTTTCCTAAGAAACAAACCAGTATCATCGATGGCTTTGTAAGCTAGGTCAATGTTCTATGATCTACTGATATCAATAAAAAACAGATGATATTTTTTAATGAATATGTGCTGGGTATGCATAGGATGGAGGTTAACAGAATTACTTCACCGCCGCAGTTTGGAAAGTTATTGCCATCCGGTATCTCCATTTCGTTTAAACTGCCTGTTTGTAATTATAGTAATCCGCAATCTCTAAATTTCACATACATAGTAGCTTTCAAAAACATCATTCTCCATTTTTTACGTATGATTAACTACCAGGATAAAAGCATTACTTCGGTGTGTCTTTCTCCGCTAATGTGATTGTAAGGCGTTCAACTTCTGGGAACACAGAACGTACTTTTTTTATTATCTTATTTTTTGTCTGATTGAATTCTCTAATAGTCAAATCACATGACACTTGTATTTCAAGTTCACCTTGATAAATCGGTCCTGATTTTCGTAATCTAATCAGGTTTGCAGACTCAACATTCTCAATTTCTTCTGCGATTTTTTTAATCATAAAGCTTCTATCGACACATTCCATGTCACATGCGTCGATAAGCATATAGGTTGATTCTTTTATCGCTGAAAAACCAATGGTAACGATTACCCCTGCAATTATAAACCCTACGATTGCATCAGCTATGAAAAACCCCATGGAAGTTAATACGAGCGCCAGAACCGCTAGCCCTGAAGATGTGCCATCTTTGATCGTGTTAAATGCCTCAAGCTTGACAGAACTCATTGTTGATTTTTTTCCTTTCGTATACTTATACACCCCAAGAGTAATTGCGATGATTGCTGCTAGTAAAGCAACTGCAGCGCCGAGGAGTGGAGTGTTGATGGGCTGGGGGTTAACAAGTTGGTTATAGGATCTAAAGACGATGTAGAGTGCAAGAATTATCATGACAACTGCGGCAAGCGCTGATGCAAGGTTTTCCATTTTATAGTATCCATAATGAAATTTTTCATTCGCAGGTTTTTTAAAAAATAACAGACCTACCCAGACAACGCTACTGACAAATCCATCCCCGATACAGTCAATGCCATTTGCAGTAAGTGCCACACTTTTCGAGAGGGTTAGACCAAGTGTGATCTGGGTAAGTCCTAATCCAATTAATGTAATGGAAGTAATTCCTGCTAGATTATTTGCTTTTTCTGCAAAGTGGGTTGTGTTATTCATACCTATATTTATCGAGAACAGATATGGCTTATTGAATGTTTTCTCTTTGCTTTGCGCATACGAAAAATCATGCGATTTTCCACCATGTATATTAACTGTGCTTGTATCTTTGGTTTTTTCTTTGTTAGGGGGTGTCTGGAGAGGATAAAGGCTTCTGTAGGCGGTTTTTTGTAAAATAGGTATCAAGTATTCAATTTCATAGAAAATTTTTGATAAGTATCATATTCGCTAAATTAGCCCTAATATTTTGGTCTAAGGAGATGGTACGGTTTTGGTTATGGGATGGTCTCCATCTCGGTATCAGGGGAAACGGTTTCTCTCCATACCTTATGTGCTTTTTTCTTATAGATATCTTCGATGTCGATTGTTTCGTTTACCAGTTTTTCCCCGGCTTTGATGTAATGATCAACACCTTTCTTGCTGTATTTGAGTCGTCCTAACTGGTTTCCTTTGGAGGTTGTATAATCAAGTGCATAATCTGGGATTTCTATGTTAAATTTACCTGACTGATCCTCCCAACAGCTCTTGACATACACCTTGAAATGGTCTGCTAGACAGGATTTTTGGCTTCGGCAGAGTAATAAAATGACGTACGCAAGGGTCGTCTCCCAATCTTGGGTATTGCTCTCGTATAGAACTGTCATGTCATCGATAGCCTTTGACACCCGTAGGACTACATCAGGGTTCGCAAGCCCAATGTCTTCATAGGCAATGAGCTTCAAACGATTCCGTAACCACCAAAACGAGGATTCATCCTCATGGGCTAGTTCCAACGCAAAAAACAACGCCCCTGTCTCATCCCCTCGTCGTATGGTTTTTTGGATCACACTTTTTACTTCATCCTCATTGTATTGGTGTGCATTAGTTACATTTACAATCATTTCTCTAAACCTCATTTCAACAAACCAAAAAATACTTTAAAACTTTACGCTAAAGACTTATATCACAGAAAAAGTAAAACACAAGGTGCCGTGTATGTTCTGTATCTTGAGTCTCAAAAATAAAAGGGATTTTTAAAAGACAAAATTTTTTTACATAATTAATATATATCAGTAGACTCAAGAACTGGTCTGGATGGAGATGTATGGTTGTTTTTCCTTTCAGCGAATATCAAATAAACAAGGAAAAAAAGAGGGAGGCTTTTTTGAGGATGACAAGTTAATCCTCCCTAATTTCAGCCTTGGTATCATCAGTTGCAGTCTGGTTTGTCACTTCTTTCACAGTGAGAATGACCTGATATGTGCCTTTTTGTGTGTATGCATGTGTCGGGTTTTGGATTGTTGCTGTTGTTCCATAACCGAAGTTCTAGTGCCATCTGTAGGATTCAAAATACCACCCCAGGCGTTTCGATAGAACTGGATAGCTTCATTAATCTCTCCTTCGTAGTCTCTACCTGCATCCGCTGTAGATTCAGTTGGGCTTCCTTACTGGATGACCTTGATGGTTGGGTTCATGATATAAGTACCGCTTCCTGTTTTGTGTACTGATTTTTGCACATCAAAGTCTAAGATTAAAGTTAGCGTCTGATTATCCAGCACCAAAAATGGTGTAATGAGTTTTACTTTCTTTGAAGGGATTTTCAGATTATATTGGGTCCCATCGATGGTTACTAGTGCACTGTCGACGGACAATCTGATCTGGGTATACCATCCCGCAGCTAACGTTTGTCCTCCGAGAACCTCTGTTGCGTTTTGTAATTGGATCAGGTCAAAGGTTTGTGTCTCATTGACGATAGTGATCCATGAGCCATTGGTGTCGTTTGTTCCTGCATAGTGAACAGTCACCTGAGAAATCGTGACCAATGCTTCTGTAATATTAAGCTCAGGGGGTGCGTCTGTCAACTTGAGAACTAGCGATCCTGTTCCTTCTTTAACAAACGCGTTTAAAAACCCATTGATGATAAGAAAATATTTCAAGTATGGAAACGCGTTTGGAAAGCGTTCAAACAAATGAAACAATAGAGAAAACATAACACTGTTGTTTTTCGGTGTAGTTGGTTCTGTTGGTGTGATATGTGCTAATGCAGGTAATGTTGCTGCGGTGATTAAAAGCGTTATGACCATATATCCAATTATTTTTTTCTTCATTATTATCCCCAGTTTTAAATACATGTTATGTAACTATATATAATTTTCTGTTACGATGTAAAGAAGTTCTCTATAGAGTTATGGGAAAAGGTGAATATATAAACATGTTTGAAATCATGTTTTGCTTGGTGATAAATAAATGCCAATAGTAACTATTGAGACATGGCCGATGCCACAAGAAAAAAAACCTGAATTAATGGAGAAAATTACCGAAGTATTTACGAAATGGGGGATCCCTGCTCAGGCAGTAACGATACTTATTCATGAGACTCAGTTAAATAATTGGGGGACGGCAGGGAAGCAACATTCGGTAACCTATACTGATATGAAATGATTGGTAGATCGTTACACTATCAAATACTATGTCATTCTTTAAAAAGCAAAATAGTTATTTACAATGCATAGTCTAGTGCTTCCTCAGGTGTTAATTCTGTAATACGTCCTTCTTTTACCCATCGATCAAATGTGGATTCTTTAATAGGAAATTCAAAATCCCCGTTGCTCGTATACAGGCGTAGTGTATAGACATCCTTGTTTTTTCCTCGTTCAAAACCATATAGTACAGCAAATGCGATTGTATGTTTATCTTTGTATGCATATGCATAGTAATGTCCGACTTTTATTTTTAGTGTTACCATTAGATCTCTCTCCTACGGTTTACGAATGTAGATCATTTCTTTCTTTAAAAAATCACTCTTTAGAGGCACTTATGGTTTTTTTTTTGTGGCCATCGTAACATGATTAAAAAAAGAAGAGAGAGATTTTTTTAGTATCCCATTAGATATCGGAGTATCGGAAACGCATTGGGAAATCGGTTGAAGAGTCTCCCGAAGAAAAGTAGGAACTGGATATCAAAGGACTTTGGAGTCTTAAGAGTAACATCTATTTCGCAGAAGTCAGTTGTGTCATCTGTATTAATTACTTTTATTTTCCCGTTGAATTCTTTTGGTTTCTCGGAAGGTGCAACCACTGTGGCTGTTATGTTCACCCAGCTTCCTTTGGGAAGAGCCGTACCATTTTTTGGCGTAAACGACCAGGTCCCCCAAGGCGGCCAGCTGTCCACCGTCCAATTAAGTAGTGAACCGATTTCTCCTACATTCCCAACTTCGAATGTCCCGGTAACAGTAGAACTAGGTTGTACTTCATCCCAAGTTAGTGATCCCCTGCAACTGAGATCAGGTTCTGGTGGTGGTGGTATAAAATTAGTTATTACAAAAGCAAAGTCGATTTGTGTTCCTAATAATGGATCCTCGATGGGATACCATGACCCCGGGGCACCCCATACTGCTGCATCCATGAAATGATCCAATGTTGTTTTCCAACCCATTTCAATTGGGTAGAGGAATGGCATCTGAATAACCAACCAGTAGATAGTTCCATTTTGTTGTATAAATGGATTAGAAATGTTTTTTATATTAATTTGATAATAGTGTATGTGATCATGTAAAAAGTATTCACCATATGGTTCAAGCCAGCCTTGATCACCTGTCCATGGACCTGCAATGATGAATTGATCAAAGGTAAACATTTGTTCCCATAATAGAACGTCTGGTTGTGAATACCCAGGTCCTTGCGGGTTATTTGAATATATGAAGACATGAACAAATGGAAGGTCTTCCATTACATCTTGGCGCCAGGATATCCAGAAGTGAATATCGGTGACTGGTCCTGTTTGGGTACATTGCCAATCATCTCCAAGAAAATAATCGTGGAAGTTTACATCCCAGCCGGTTGGATCTGGAAGTTGCGGGAAATGCATTTTATGTCCATCACCTGGCGCCCAGTCAGCGACGACGAGGCTTGTTGTTCCTATCATTAGCGTACAAACTACTATACTAATTATTTTCTTCTTCATTTTCTATCTTCCTCCCCTGAAAACAGGGTCCTATAAAATATAAAATACCCTACCGGTATTTATAATTTATGCTTAATATACGATTGTAACAAAGGTTATAAAAATTACGATGGCCGAATTTTCCTTGGGGTAATCATTGATTTCCGTTTGCTAAACACATTCTCTTGAAAATCAAGGGATAGTATACATGGTTTACAAAGCCACGATGACTTAATATTTTTTTTATGTGAAATCAAATGAAAATATAGGTATCTCTGTAATATAAAATCATTATCACATGATTTTCCAATCGTATCAATAGATTCCTGTCTTTTTTATTGTGGATAAGGAGTGTGTTTAAGGACGAGCAGCGTGTCTGAAGGAAATGTGAGGCTCCGAAGCAAGGGAGGAAAGAAAATTAAATAAAAAAACATTGATCTCCGGAGCTGATTTTCCTGAATAAAAAACATGTTTATATAGATTTGCCTAGTGTTTTGTCTCTGTTTTTATAGTAGGCTCCGAGAAGTGGAAGAAATAACGAACAGGTTAGTGTTATTTAACTAGTTGTACCTCCCCGGAGCCATTCTTACGAATTACTACTTCATAAATAAACTTTTGTAGTAAAAGAAAAAAGATATTTCATCGCTTTATTAACTTGTTTTGTGAAGGTTTGTTTTTAAAAAAAGAAAAAACATGAGATAGTTTGCTTCATTTGTATGATTTTTTTGCATAATACCTTTGTTTGTCACCATTATTTATCGTAATTATTAAATCATAAGTTTGTTTGTCCTATATCTGAATATACCATGATTTAGTCGATGTAGGTCGCTTCTCTGTGAAATCACAACATTCCCCATTCTAGAAAAACTCTCGCTGCTCCTGCCAGTGTTAGTGCTCGTTATTGATATCATCCTTATCGAACATGCAGTCCGGATAAACGAACATTACATCATCTTTTTCACAACGATTCTTTTTTCCTTGTCGGTTAGTGAGATACTGATTGTTCTTAGTGAAATCCATATGAATTATCAAAAAAACAATATTTTGAAGTCGCTCTCAGGAAAGATTTCAAAGTTTACTGAAAATAAAAAAGGAAGAAACGTCAAAATCCTGGTCAGTCAGTTCATCGATCGTCACCCTGAATATTCCCCGAATAGAGATGAAATCTATCAAATTATGTGTAAAATCCTAAGGGATCAGAAGCAAACAAATCCTGGTGAAAAACAAAATAAAAGATAGTAAATTCTTTTTTTTATTTTGATTATTTACGTATAGAGATAAATCGGTATCATTAGACGTAATATAAAATTGTGGTGATGTGTCTGCTTGATTTTTGGGGTTATATTTATAAAAAGTCTTTTAAATCCGATGGTATATCCAGTATATGCTGAGCTGGGGTACCATTTGCTTTCCACCCCTTTATAGAAAGCTTTTTTTACCCAGCTCATCCATCTCTTCAATCACTTTTTTATAGTGTAGGATTCCATTATTTTTTTATACAGGTAGATACAAATATTACGATTAACCAGGTGAAAAAAAAGTTAAATAGAATTTTAATCTTCGATTGAGCGTATGATTGAGTTGAAACGTTCGTTATCTCTGTGGCAATTGACGTTTATGAGCGTTGGCATCATTCTTGGCGCTGGTATTTACGTTATTATCGGTGAGGCGGTGGGGTTAAGTGGCAATTGCATCTGGATGTCATTTCTAATCGCTGCGGGTGTTGCGACTCTTACTGCGTTTAGCTATGCTGAGCTTTCCTCTCGGTTTCCTAAGGCAGGGGCTGAGTATGTCTATATTGAGAACTCATTTGGCAGCAGAGCTGCCTGGCTTGTTGCCTGGTTACTTCTTGCTGGAAGCGTGATTGGGGGTGCGACGGTTGCGTTGGGATTTGCACGGTATTTTTCAGCGATGTTTCATACACCTGTTCTTTGGGTCGCCGTCATTCTGCTGGTCGTCATTGAAGTCATTTTAATTATTGGGGTGCAGCAGACCGCGAAAGTCACGATCGTGTTTACCGTTATTGAGATTCTTGGGTTGCTGATTATTATCTTCGTTGGTCTACCCACTCTTGGTTCGGTGGACTATCTTGAGGCGGCAGCAGGAGTACAAGGCATTGTTGAGGCCGGAGTACTGATTTTCTTTGGGTACCTTGGTTTTGAGGGTATCACTCGTTTAGCAGAGGAAACGAAAAACCCGGAGAAAAACATCCCAAAAGCGATTCTGTTTTCCATGATCATTACTACACTGATTTACATCTTTGTTGGGATCTCTGCGGTCAGTGTGATTCCCTGGCAGCAGCTGTCAGTTGCAAAGGCGCCTTTGGCGTTGATAGCTGAGCGGGTGTTTGGTGCACAGAGTTTTTTGATTCTTACGTTGATTGCCTTGTTTTCGACCTTTAACACTGCTCTTATGATGCTGCTAACCGGCTCGCGGTTAATCTATGGTATTGCCCAGCAGGAGGCGATTCCCAAGATGTTTATGGCGGTAGGTAGACGGTTCCGTACGCCCTGGGTCGCTATCGTTACTATTGTGGTTGTAGCAATGCTGTTTTTGTTCATTGGCGATCTGAAGACGATTGCGAATTTGACGAATTTTACGATATTTTCGGTTTTTATAATGATAAATGCCTCTGTTATTTATTTCCGTTACAAAAAGCCTATTGTCATTGGGTTTATGGTTCCGTTTCATATCGGATGGTTCCCGGTTATTCCGTTACTTGGAATTGTGACATCGTTATGGATGATTGTAAGCCTCCCCGTTGATGTACTTTTGTTTGGTTCGCTTGTTATTGTCATTGGATTTGTAGTTGATATAATTCTAGATATGAAATGTAAATAACGCATGGTCTCTATTAACATGGGTAGAAAAATAGCAGATAATAGAACAGTTACCTTGTTTTTTCGTATTTTTGATAATATTATGTGTTCTGCGTCTGTGGGTTTATCCCTTCATCCATCATTTGTAAATAGGGATGTAATCGTCGGTCGATGATACGCAAAACCTGTTTTATCGCCGCTTTCTTCCACCAGTTCATCTGTACTGCTGTAAGATTCTCATCTGCCATGGTACGCGCCCATTTGATGCTATGTCGGATACATGCTGATAGCAACTGCCAGTGTTCAGCGTACATATGCTTTGTCCGAAAGAATCGATGAGCCTCTGTAAGCGCTCCGATTGGAACAAAAAATAATGGTATAATCAATGATCTGAACTCTGAGAGGTTCTGAACCAACTCAATAGATTTTTGTACATCCTTTGATGACTCTCCTGGAAGACCCATGATTATGGTATCCACAGGGACCCAGAGATGGTCTTGAAGAATCTGATGGGAGTGCAGTATCATCTCAGGCCATTCCTCAGGAGTAAATGGTTTTGCTTTCCCTTTCATATGTCGTATGACAAGCTGAACTGAACCGGTCTCAATACCTGCTTGTCCACTCATGAACGGATGGTTTTTTGAACCTATGTTTAACTCCTCTGAAATCTGTGCTATCAGATTTGGATTTGATGCAACTGAGGCATGGGTGAAATGACTGATGCTAATACGATCAGTAAGTTTCTTTACCTCTGTAAAAAGCCGAAGAACCTTTTCCTCATTAGGAATAAATCTTTTTGTATGATACCGTAGGACGTCCTCTGCATGAAATAAGACGCCGTTGCCAGCGTCGACATTTACCTTTGCTTCCTGCAAAATGTTTTGTAACGGCTGAGATCGATAGTTCATCATGGTTGGAGTACAAAACCGGCATCCCCGTCCACAGCCTCTGCAGATTTCGATAAGCCCATTTATCGTGGGATATCGAATCAAAGGTATTTGCTCAAGTGGTACCACTTCCCCTTGTACAAATGATGGTAGAGTATCCCCATTCATTGCTTTATCGATAAGATCCACTGCGGTGATTTCTCCTTCACCAACAACGACACAATCGATTCCATATTTCGCCATGATACGGTCATCGGTAAGCTGCCATGCGCCTGCTCCTCCGACGATTACCTTGAATTGATGTTGTTGGAGAACTGGATGAGTCATTAGTTTTTTGAAAAATAACGCCGTATAAGTCTCTTTATTCACCAGACTGCTAAACATGGTGGATGCGGGTCCAAGTCCTAATGGATCGTGGGTAGTCACTCCTATTACTTTTGTCTGTTTATCTACCACCTGTTGTAGTTTATTTGGGTGTACAATCGCGATATCCTGCTCTTGGCATCCATTGGCAAGTAACGCCGCTTCGATTTTTCGTTGCCCACAATGAGCATATGTCATTCGAACGCTTTTTTTGTCTAGTGGAGGGCAAAAGATTTTTGTGTACAACCACTCAGGTAGGAGTTTTGGTGCGCAAGCGGCAAATCCTAGGAAGACATGTCCGTTGTATCCTGAAAGTAAGGTTTCATCAGCCGTTAAAACAATCTTTGCCATCTTCTCTCTCAGATGTTTATAATTTTCTTTCCTCATAAAGATTTGTATAATGTAGAAAAACATAAATTATATAAAATAAGTATGTTTCTTTTGGTATTACCTGTCAAGTATAAGAATAGGAACAATCGATTTTAGGGTGCATATAATTTTCCGATATTTATTGTTTAGTGGTTTTTACTTTTCTGAAGGATTGTACCAAGGATTGATTCTTACAAATTTGATAAATGTTCATATAGTTATGCTTTGTTTCAGGGATATTTTTTTGGAACAAACATCCAGGAAAACATAAAAATAAGAATATTTTTTTATTTATTATCACTTTTTTTACTATTAAAAATAATGATAAATTTTAAATATCATGCTTTCATTTGTATTTATTAGAGGCAAAGATGATAGGGCGGAAGAAGGAAATGAGTAACACGAAATTATTTGATGAATCGAAAAAAGGAAAATGTGTGAAATGCGGAAAGGATCTTCACTTATTAGAAGGACATTCTCATCCAACGTTGGGAGCCAAGTATTTGTTATGTAAGGAATGTTTTCTTAAAATAGAGCTAAGCGTTGAACGCTGGGGGAGATTTGTCCTTTGGAACACCTTTAACCCTGAGTCACCAGATCCAACATATCTTGATAATTTTCCGTTCCTACATGTAGAAAGAGAGGTAATCGATAAAAAATCTAAACATCACTAACGTTTTCTTTATTTAATACTTTACATTCAGGACAATATTTGAAAAGTGACTGATGAAAAAAATGTAATAAATTAAAGGGTTGTGAAAAAATTTGTCCTGTGGCAGTTATTAAGATTCATTAAATAATGTGATTTTATTATTAGAAAATAAAACAATATAGATTTTAATTTTAAATTATATTTTTATTAATGAATATGGACCTTATCTCCCTCCCCACATAATTTTATTGTTTTTAGAACAGAGATAATACATAATTAAAAAAATGCTCTCTGCTCCGATTTATTAGTAAATTCATGTTAGTATCCTATTGGAATAACTACCGAACATTTAAGATTACCTACATATGTTCTTGAGAAACATTGTTCTCAGAGATTCAAAATCCCTTCCACGCTTGTTCAATTCCCCAATTCTCTAAAAACAGAACTAATAGCCACAAATTGGAGAGAAAAAAAAGAGTATTTAAACCCTGATTTTTGAAAATTGATAAGTTATGTCGATGTTGGGTTTATAAATCTGTTAAACTGATAAACATCTGTTGATCTGAGTTCGATAAGAATGAGTAATAGAATTAAGAAGTTTTAAAAGATTATAAATTGTAAAGGTTGTGAGTAAAATTTCAGAAAAACGATTTGGTTTAGGTTCTGAACATCCACTATATGATAAGATACAATAACTACTGATTTTCTTGTTTTTCCTAGTCTGGGGAATAGATTCCATAAGTCTTTTTATTTTTAATTATTCAACCATTATAGTTGAAATAATATCGTTCCCTCTTCTTATTCTTCCAGCGATGTTATTTTTTGCTGTAAGTTTTTATCTTATCGCAAAATCTCATAGGGTAATTTTCTGCGGATCAAATGAACATCAAAAACTCATTGATTCTGGTGTATACTCATGGGTTAGACATCCCATGTATCTTGGAATACTCTTGTTTTGCTTAGGCTTCTTTTTCTTGATGACTTCACTTCTCTCGCTAGGAATTTGGACCATATTTTTCATTGTATATGATAAGATGGCAACATACGAATAAAAAAGTTAATAAAAATACTTGGGAACGAGTATCTCTCCTATCAAAATCGTGTATCAAAATAGTTTCTAGTAATTCGAATCCATTCGAAACCGTAAGGTATCTTTTCATAAATCTAAGAATATCTTTGGAACAACACTAGATTTTTTGAAGTACGGCAAAAAATGAACTACACACAACAGTCTTTGATTTACAGTTATCGATTTCTATCAGATCTCTTTGTAGCTCATTTCTTAGCTCGGGGTCGTTCGGATACTTCGACTGAAACTCTTGAATAAGGCGTTCTAAAGGAATATAATATTCAATCCACCAGAGACGATCTAAGATCAGAAAATGACTTATATATGTAAACCCATATTTTGATATAACCTCAAGTTTTTTAGAGATGTCTCTGTTTTCATCGTGAGTTACTAAAAATCCATTTGGTTTTAAAAAACGACGCCATTTTTTTAGACTATTTTCGTAACCAAGGACAAAGAGTGATCCTTCTGCCCAGATGATGTCAAAGCTTTCTTCCGGAAAATCCAATGTTAGGATTGAATCTTTGATAATACTTATCTGATTTTCTAATCCTTTTTCCTTTATTTTTCGTTGAAGTATATTTAATGATGTTTCGTCAATATCTATTCCGGTAATGTGTCCCTTTGAGAGTTTTGCTAATTCAACTGTTGCAACTCCAGTTCCGCATCCGATATCTAAGATAATAGGGGTTTGATATTTTGGAAGTAGTGAAAATGCTTTCTTTGTGTATTTGTTTAAATGCTCACGGATGTGATCTTTTTCAATTCTATATTCATACAAACTTGACATTTCATTTCACATCCTATGTTGAAGTAATCGGATGATTCCAAGAAGAAAATTCGCTCTTGGGACCTTTTCCATATATCTTTTATACTCTTCCCCAAATTTTTGAAGTCCATTTTTATCTGCATTTAATAGATCAATATAGGTAAGAGGAATAATAGGAATCCCCAAACAAATGACAATCCAATGTTGAAAAAGAAACATTCCAGCAATAGCCCACCACATCCAGGTAATATATTGAGGATGACGAACTATGGCATAAATACCGGTATCAACAAGTTTTGTTGTATGGATATAACTTTTTCCCTTTTTTACACTTCCTTTTTTACGAAATTCAAAGACGGGGAGCATGCCAAAAATCAATCCTGAAAAAATGTAAAGTCCGACACCGGTATACGCTAAAAATTTATTTTGTGAAATTTCTGATAGTAAATATATGCCTATTATGATTTGCGATATAAAGAGCAGAGTTACTATAGTTGATGGGATGATTTCTTTCCAAGAGTAATTTTTCTTAGTCATTTTATTCCCATTTTCAATTCCAAAATTAACTAATTGCTCATAAATCTATGCTTTTTATCAGTTAAACGTAACAATTAATTTTTTATAGTAAATAGGAGTCAGAATCGTCCTTAATGTTTTTATTCTAATGGAACTACCGTATAGAAAAAAAAGAGATTTGAACTTGACGTTTGATCTTTTATTTTATGTGTAAGAGTATGTGCTATTTGGAAAAACATTGACATGATTTTTCAAAGGCTCAATATGAGAATGGCTTTTTTTCGAAATTGATATAGGAAAAAGAATAAAAAATGCGGATCATGGTAGCTTTTATCATAATATCATGATTTTTTCTCGTAGATGAAGGTTTCCCATTTTTCCTCATAATATTTCTAATAAAAATGCGATCTACGTGTATTAATGAAGAATCAGAGTAAAAACAAGTAGAGAACAGAAGAAGAAATATGAAAAGCGGATCCTAGTATAGATGCAAAAAACTCCAAATGCAAACTTAAACGATCTATCCTAACAGTGTGTTTTCTCACGGCAAAAGACCTGGAGACTCGTTTAAAGTTAGAAAAAAATGGAATATTTTGAGGGGTATACTATTATCACTGATAATGAGAAATACGACCAACCTAAACTCTCATATATGGCTAATTTATAGCCGTTAACATAAGCTTTGACAGGTATTGAGATTTTACAGATCCCAACGCGGTCCTAAGACAAAATAATCTAATCTTATTTCGTTGTTAACGAAATATTATCTATTTGAAATAATCCTATTTTCTAGATTTTATTGGATGGATACAAACGGACCAAACACCAAAGCATTGAATGATTCAACATCGGAAACTTGATCTTGTTCTACCTCAATAGTTATTGTAAACCAAGATGGTTCTGTTAAAAAACCAAATGATATACCAAATCTTCCTAGTTTAGTCCAATAGACTACTGTTTCTCCAGGTCGTATCGGATCAAGCGAGGTGCCATGTCTATGGAGTCGTACAAAAATACCTCCACCGTGCTCAAGCCAAAAATACACCTTATTAGGGGTTTCGTTTCCAATATTTTTAATATACGTTCTGATGCCTAATCCACCGCGTATTTTCACAATTTCTAATTTAGGACCAGGAGCAGGATGGATTGTTATTATCAACGGGTCTGACCAGTACTCGTTATCAACACCATCTTTTAAACCAATCTTTATTTCATAATTTCCTGGTTCGTCCCATGAATGAGTTTCACAGACTGTCAGTCCTGCGGTATACGGTCCACTCCACTCACTTAACGAACCGTCTCCCCAGTCCCATATGATATAATAGGGCTCACATTCTGGATTCATCGGTAGATCAAAGCAGAAGGTATATTCTTCTCCTACAGTACCTTCATTAGGACCATAGGGTGGACCTGGTGGCTCATAATTTATGATATAGAATGTCGCAGTGTCAACATAGTTTTCATCACCACCAGAGAGAAACCCTTCAACCACATACTTACCAACAGGAACCTGCTGTCCCTGTTGATTTGTTTGAGTCCAAGGCGGCCACTCTATATATTCCCCAGGATCAAGTTCATACCAACAATATGTAGCTTCTTGGTAAACAATTTCCTCGTCCTCGTTATATATAGTAATGGTTGGGCCACCGGCACTTAATGTCTCGTCCCCGATATTTGTTAAAAATATAATTACTGGCTCACTTACATTATACACAGTTTTGTCTGTCGTAACCTCTAGTATAGGTCCTTGTGAAACAGGATGTTCCCAAAACATTTCAGCATTGTTACTATCTCCAACCAAACTACCGAAGGAACTTGCAATTGACAATATAAGCGTCATTACAATGATTCCTACTCTAGCGTATTTTAATTTTTTCATTCATTCTCCTCCATTTTATAATTTAACATACAACTACTAAAATATAAACTTTTTGTATGCCTTAGTTTGATTGTCAATTTATGATGATCAGGTAATATGGATTTTATATTTGTTAGTGGAAAGCTAGTTTTGCTTTTTACCTTTAGGGAAGTAGAACGCAGTTGAAATTAGCTGATATTACAAGAAGTCATAAGTTCAGCTATCCTATTTATAATCATGTCATTGAATTTGCGATGTATTGGAAGACAGAACCACCACCTAAAGAGGTGTTTGGGATGAAAATTCTTGATAAGAATTATATGTGACTTAGATGACATTACTTAGGTTTCCCGAAACGGTTTTTTTTTTGTTTATTTTCTATTATCAAATAAAAGTATAATAAAACAAATATTCCACACTTTGATTGAAATTTTTTTCTCAATTATTACTTAATCGTCTACATCATCATAGAAGATGAAAATCGTTAAGGGAAATTATCCGTCTCTATGCAAGAGGTTAGTTGGAATTCATCAGATTTTTCAAATAAAGCTTTCTCGATATTTTTTACGGCTTCTCTCTCTTCAGGGCGAGTTTGATTTAAATGCATCTTTAAAAACGAATTCTGATTCCAGAAGAAAAGAATACCAACTTTATCGGAATACCGCATTTTCATTTGAGCTCGTGCGCCTCTCCAATTACCAGCATGTCCACCATATGTTTCATTCTCTATAGTTCGTTGATACCAACCAAGTCCATAAAGAAAACCTCCATCATAATATCCTGGATATTGAGCACGATGCATCTCTTCAACAGATTCTTCACTTAAAATTCTAACCCCATCATACATACCCCCGCTCGTATGCATAATTAAAAAATGCGAAAAATCGGAAAGAGTAGTTTTCAACCCCCCTCCCGCAAGATTACTCGTTTGAATATAAGGTTGTTTAAGGTAAAATCCAGCCATCCAAATGTATAGACATACAAGTTGCGCTCTAGTAATATCAGAAAAATAAAAACTAGTATTAAACATTTTTAATGGTTTGAATATATGATTTTGACAATAATCTGAATAGGATTGATTCGTGATTTGCTCAATTAATAAACCTAGGATGTCAATTCCTTGCGTGGTATAACACACACCTTCTCCAGGGCGATAATCATTCCACACTTTTGGATGATACAATACTCCGCCCTTGACAAGATAGTGCTGAAACGTGATTAGATTGAATGGAATTTTTAATAGGGTGAAAAGTAAGATGAATCTAATAGTCGAGTCACCAAGGCTAGATTGATGTGCAAGCAATATACGAAAAGAGATATTCACGTTTGGATATCTCGGATTTTTTAAATCGAAAGGTAAATATTCACTTACATTATCATCAAGATCTACATTATATGATTCGTTTTCAATGATTTGCATAATTGCAGTTGCTGTTACTGATTTAGTGACTGAAGCGATTGGATATACAGTGTCTATTGTAGCATTTATTCTTTTATAATAATCCAAGTATCCGTATGCTTTTGACCATACCGTGGTATTGTCTTTAATAATACAAGCGACCAAAGAAGGCATATGGCCTTTTTTCATTAATTCTGCAATTTTACTGTCAAACTCATCATCAATAATTACAGGTAAGTGATCGATATCTTCTAGAGTAATACTGAAATTTGGTGGGATACAAATTCCAATAAATAAAAATACTATTCCAAAGATAACTCCTCTCCCAATTATGTTTCTCATTTTCTTCCTCCTCCTGAAAATCAGATTAGAAATTATTATGATTTTATTTCATTTAAATGTTTGGAAAAAATAAATATTGTGCATTTATAAATTATTGAGAGTTAAATTAAAAATTTGTACAATTATGTAAGATAAAATCTAATATAGTTATCAATAAATAGACAAGTATGGGTGGAAATCCTTTGAAAAAGAAAATATTTGGAATATTGATATATACAATTTTAATTGCAGCTACTGTTATTCCTGTATCAAGTATTGATACACAAAAACCTGGAAATTTCACGTTACAACCACCTATTGAGTGGGAAAAAACATATGGGCGAGAGCTAGTTGATTGGGGGCGGTGCGTGCAGCAAACTTCTGATGGAGGATACATCTTATCGGGAGCTTGTGATAGGTATGTTTACACGCCTTGTCAGGGGTATATCTATTTATTGAAAATTGATGCTATGGGGAATATAGAATGGCAGCAACAGTATGGAATCATACCCTATGAAAATGTCGGTCAATATATACAACCATCTTCTGATGGAGGATATATTATTGCAGGATTTACAGGTTATAACTATCATTTCGATGCCTATATTTTAAAAACAGATTCCAGTGGTGCCTTTACCTGGACACGCACACTTGGTCTCTTTAATTATTATGATGATAGTTTATCTGTTCAACAAACAACTGATGAAGGGTATATTCTAACAGGATGGACAGGTTCATATGGTGCTGGCAGTAGTGATGTATGGCTTATCAAGTTGAATGCAGTTGGAGTGGACGAATGGATTCAAACCTTTGGAGGAAATGGGCTTGACGGCGGGGATTGTGTCCAACAAACTTCTGATGGGGGATATATTATTGCTGGATCGACCCATTCTTTTGATTCTGGTGGCAATGGAGATATCTGGTTGATTAAAACAGATGCGAATGGAAACGAATTATGGAATAAATCATTTGGTGGTATGTATTTAGATACTGGTAAATATGTTCAACAAACCTTGGATGGTGGATACATCATTACAGGAGGAACCAGTTCATTTAGTATGGGAAATGATGATGTCTGGTTGATAAAAACTGATTCTAATGGAAATGAACTATGGAATTCAACATTTGGGGGAAGTAATTGGGATCAAGGAAAAAGTATTGTACAAACTGCAGATGATGGGTATTTCATAACCGGTGATTATACAGATCCGGTTCATGAGGATCTTGAGTTATACATGATTAAAACTGATGAAAATGGAAATGAAGAATGGAGCTACATTATTGATCATAATGGAGAAACAGACTCAGGGTCGTATGGAATCCAAACAAATGATGGGGGATATATAATAACAGGTGAAACTGGTAAATACAACCTTGCTGCTGTTGATGTGTTATTAATAAAATTACAAGGAACAAATACTCCACCTAATAAACCAACAATCAATGGTGATTCCAAGGGAAAACCAGGAATAGAATACCATTTCACATTTAATACTATTGACCTGGAGGGAGACGATGTCTATTACTGGATAGATTGGGGAGACGACATAAACAGCGGATGGATCGGTTCATATAGTTCTGGGGAAGAAGTCGTAGTGGGGCATACATGGTTTGAAAAAGGAACTTATGTAATTAGAGCGAAAGCGAAAGATGGGCTAGGTGCGGAAGGTGACTGGACAACATTTTCAGTGACAATGCCATGCTCATACAACATTCCATACATTCAATTTTTGATGAGATTACTTGAGAGATTCCCTCATGCATTCCCCCTACTACAGCATCTCTTACAATACTAAAATTTCATATTTTCCTTTTTTATCAATCTAATTGAATACAAAAGACTAATTTCAATAATTTTAAAACCTTACCAATGTTTTTTCACCCCTACAATTACTGAGGTTATGTGTTTTTTTAAACAAATTCGGTAAATTTGGGAATGAATTGGGAGAAAAGTTTATTAACGATTGTTAACTATTATGTATATATGGGGAAAAATAGGAAATGTAGTTATTTTTCATTTCTTTCCTCCCTTAAATATAATTCACCTAACATTTCCTTTATTCCCCCCATTTTTCTTTCTGAATTTTTATCGTTTCCAAACATTTAAAGTAAAAATAAAACATTTTTCGCACTGCTTCTTTTATCTTTTGCATATCATACCGCCCTTTCATTTTGAGAGTCCCCAATTACTCTGAACACAAAAAAATTTGAAATAAAAGGAGAAACAGAAAGAATATACGAAACGTCTATTAAATCAAATTTCTATTCTTATGGTTAATCTAAACCTTGTAGCATTCCATTTAAAATCGCTTGAACAATGGTTTCAAAACAATTTCCAATGTTGAAACAGGTTATGACAAGAATTGTAGCAACAAGCACACCAATCAATATTGCAAGAGGTAAAAGGATAAGGACTGTTACAAAACAACCTAATACGCTAGAAGTATCCAAGCCAAGAGGTTGTGAATCATTAGTAATATCAACAGGATACTTCAATTCATTCAATTGATTTTTTAGCAACTCTGGATTCTCTGAAATTTGAGCGAGTGTATGTTTTACCAGAGTAATGCTTAACCCATGCTGCTGGAAAAGACGCATCATTTGCGGAGATTTTGAGATTCTCTCAAGGAGTTTCTGAATGATTCCTGGATTATCGTTTATAAATTTAATTGCTTTGTCAAGCTGTGAAGAAAATCCTGATTTCAATGACGTGAAAAGATAGAGAGTTTTACCTTTTCCAAGATATTCGGATGTTATACTCCTTTCGCTTACTTTGTCAATCGCACGTTGCGTTCTGATATTAAACAATGGTGAAGATAGATTTTTTCCATTGGGCTGTACTGACTGATATCCAACAACTGAGGTAAAAGTAACTAATATTATAAGTGCTATAACAAACAAACTTCCAATCTTTACTAGTATATTCATTCTTTCATACTCCCGTATATATTGCTAATGTATATCATATATTAATATTTTTCCTTTAATTAAGGTAACAATGGTAAAAAAACCATACAATTGACTTTATCTAAAAAATCATATTGACTTATGTTCCTTAAAAAATATCCTAATTGGTTGAGAATTTAAACGTTTAAAATTGAGTTTACATGCGTGACAATTTGAAAAAGAGAAAAAATGCAACAAAAAATTTATTAATCATTATTCGTTTTTTTTTAATTATGAGGTGAGGTATGGCAACATATATTATTCTTTGTCGAATTTCTCCTCAAGCATTTTCAAATCCTGAGGAGTTTAAACAGTTAGCAGCCAAAGTCGCTGAGAAAATAAAAAGCGATTGTCCTGGTGTTACATGGAAAAATAGCTATGCGACTATGGGTCGTTACGATGTCATTGATATCGTTGAAGCAGATGATCCAAAACAAGTTGAAAAAGCTGCAATGATCATTCGTGCTTATGGACGTTCATCCACTGAAACAGTATTGGCTACACCTTGGAAGGAATTTCTTGACGTCCATTAGAAAAATGAGTGAAAACCAAGGTACTACTGCTCTTTCCAAGGTTATCTTATTACAGAAGAAAATGCTTTAATATACAAAATGAGGAATAAAGATAACACGAAATCAAGGGACAAAAATAATAGAGCATAATGTAGGTTATAACAATTCATAACAATTTTTTGCGTTATTGGTTTGGAGGAATTAATTGGAGCTCGTTACAACCATACAACTCTTGCGGTTAACGATAGGTAATCCGTTTACTCGAACTATTTTATCTCATTTTGGTTTTTGTAAAACTTGTCGTAAAAATTGTGTTGAAGTGGCCTTAGAGTTATATGTCGGGTTACGGAAAGATGCTTGCATGAAATGTAAACTCGCTGAGAAAATATTGAAAAGGATTTTGAATACAGGAGGAAATATTTTTGGTATAACACCGACGATGCTCAAAGAGCAATTCCGTCATTCATCTTGGAGAAAGGGTCTTGCAAATGTTTTGACTGGTATAGCACAGTTTGGTGTACAACATCCATTTATTACTGGTGCGCCTTTCCTTGTTGTATGGGATATCACCTATCAATGTAATCTTAAATGCAGACATTGTTATGCGAATGCGGGTAAATCTCTTGATGATGAGCTAACAACTGAGCAAGCTCTCACTGTTATCGATAAACTTGATCATGCCTCAGTACCTATAATCGCGTTTTCTGGTGGGGAGCCGTTAGTACGTAGTGATATTTTTGAATTGGCTAAGTATGCGCTTGAGAAAGGAATATATGTCGCCATCGCAACAAATGGGACCTTGATTTCAAAAGAAAAAGCCCAGGAGATGAAACAAGCAGGTATTCGTTTTGTTCAAATCAGCCTTGACGGTGCATCAGCAGAGACTCATAATGATTTTAGAGGGGTTAATGGAGCATTTGAAAAGACGATACAAGGTATTAAAATCTGTATCGAAGAAGGATTTTTTGTAAATATTGCAACTACGATTACAAAATATAATTATATGGAGATTCTTAAGATTATTGATCTCTGTAAAAATCTTGGGGTGAATTGGTTTATGGCGTATAATTTTGTCCCAACCGGCCGGGGGATATTCATCGTAGAAAATGATTTAAGCCCCATGGAAAGAGAGCAGGTACTCAAAGATTTATGGAGGCGGTTAAAAGATGATAAAAAAATAAACGTGCTTTCCACGGCACCGCAGTTTGCAAGAGTAGCGTTAGAATCAGAAATTGGAGAAAATGAAAAAATTGTTCCGACTCATTTTGCAAATCCCTCCCTTACCGGCAAACTGGTGAATCTCGCTGAGTTTATCGGGGGATGTGGGTGCGGGAGAGTATATTGTGCCATCCGTCCAAATGGAGATATTGAACCTTGTGTTTTTTTTCCATTGAAAGTTGGAAACATTAAAGAAGATGATTTTGAAAATCTCTGGAGAAATAATATAGTTCTGAAAAATTTGAGAAATAAGGATATATTACGGGGAAATTGTGGTCAATGTACGTATCGATATTATTGTGGTGGATGCCGTGCACGTGCCTATGGATATACTGGAGATTATTTAGCGTCTGATCCCGGATGTATCCGGAATGTTATTTGAAATATCAGTTTTTATTAATTCCTTTCTTTAAGAATATACTCTTAGAGAAGTAGAAGTATTATTACAACTTCTGAAACACAAGTGGTTTTTTTTATCCAAGATCAAAATGAAAAATAAAAAAAGACGCAGGATTCTTAGAGAACTACAACATTTCCCCGTCCAAGGCAAAAGGCTTGTCCAATATACCCAAGATACTCCTTCCAGATAACTATCATTCCTCCTTGATGAAAAATCGAATCAGATGGAAACACAATAAAGAATCGCATATACATTATCATGAGATCATCTGTTTGGCTGATGTTCGTAAAGGTTCCAAGGAAGAATGCTGTTTTCAGTTGGACGATTGTAATTAAAAATTCAGATGACCAATCACTTTCTGCTCCATTTATATCCTTCGTTTTTCCTTTTATTAGATAGGTTCCTGGTTCATTCCATGTATGTGAGATTTGTATGGGTACTCCTGATTGATAGGGACCAAGCCAACTGCTCTGCGTTTCATCACCCCAATCAAGGAGATAATAACATTCATTTCCATCTGGGTCTGTTGTCACTATAGTGAAGTTGTAACGTACCCCCACTCGTCCGAAAGCAGGACCGTTAATAATTGGTTTGATGGGCGGATGATTTTCACTTGCGGTTTTGATTAACCAAACATCGGTGCCTTCTTGCCGATATGATTGTGAGGAATCAGTGTTGTTCCAGCCATCAGGCATAGTCGCTCCGACAATTATATAACCGGCGTCATTGGTTTGCTGCACCGAATACCCCCAATCACTACTGTTTTCTCCATATCGATAAGTATATTGCCATTCCTCGTTTCCACTGGAGTTTGTTTTAATTAACCAAAGATCGGGGTCTGCTCCTCTATGGTATGTTGTCCATCCTGTAATTATGTATCCCATGTCATTGGTTTGCTGAACTGAACGTCCTCTATCAGCAGTAACACCTCCGAAAATACGGTTCCATTCCTCATTTCCATTGGCATCAGTTTTAATTAGCCAAATATCTGATTCAGCTACAAAATATATCTCTGTATCACCTATGATAATATAACCACCGTCATTAGTCTGCTGGACTGAATAAGCCATATCAAACTTATTAGAAATGCCGGTTCCTCCAAATGTCTGATGCCATTCTTCAATTCCATTTACATCTGTTTTAATCAACCAAATATCACAACCGGTTCCATCTGCATCATATGAGACTGTGTATCCCGTGAGTATATAGCCGCTGTCAGTCGTTTGTTGAACTGAAAAACCTCTATCATACTGGATTCCTCCAAATGTAGAGTTCCAGATTTCATTTCCCGCAGAATCTGTTTTTATTAACCAAACATCTGAATTTCCTGCACCATATGAGTCCGTGTATCCTGTGAGTATATAGCCGTAATCTTTTGTCTGTTGGACTGAACAGCCCCAATCACTACTACTACCACCAAATGTAAAGTTCCATTCCTCGTTTCCCACTGAATCTGTTTTAATTAACCAAACATCAAAATCTCCTTGGCCATAGGAATATGTGGCTCCTAATATGACGTATCCACCATCATTGGTCTGCTGAACCGATGATCCTCTATCATAATTGCTTCCTCCGAACGTCCGGTTCCATTCTTCACTTCCAGTAGTATCTATTTTAATCAGCCAAACATCCCAGTTTCCTGCACCAAATGACAAAGTAGCACCTGTGATGATGTAGCCATTATCATTGGTTTGCTGGACTGAATAGCCCTCATCATAGGAGTTACCTCCAAATGTGTGATTCCAGCCGTTTCTTCCATCGTCTAGTTCATTCCTGGTACAACTGACATACTTGTTATTTTCATTAATTCTTGGTTTTATTTTGTTCTTTTCCGTAATGGTATCTCCTAGAGATGGTATCACACCTCCTCCGATAAGTAAGATGATTATTCCAAGAGCTATACTTCTTTGTAATATTTCCTTTTTCATGGTTTTCTTTCCCCCTCTAAAAAACATGTTCAAGAGTTAAAATTCAATCATGGTATTTATAATTTATCATCAAATTTTAATAGTAACAAAAGTTACAAGAAATATAACGATTATTATAATATCTGTAGATTCATTGGATTTAGCTTTTTAATATACTGACTTAGAACAGATTGTTATATGCTAATCAAAAAAATAAAAAAGAAAGGTAGTGTTTACCACCATTGCGATTTCCATTTTTCATTCCACCAAGATTTAACCGGAACATATGTAGATGTTTCCCAATCTTCTTTTTTTACTTGTAATACATGATTCCAGAGGTCTTCCCAGTTTTCCCCTTGGATCCATGAGATATAATCCCAATCTCCGGGAATACTCGCACCGCTTGTAATCCAATTCCATTTTTTTGTTTTCTCTGGAGTGACATCAAGGTTTTTCTCTCTAATTAACATCCATGCACCAGCAGGTTTTTCCCACCACCAGGCATCGGTTTTATGGCCAGAATACACCATGTGTGAGCTTGTCTGATCGACTTCGTTCCAGCTTTTTATTGTTGAGACACATTGATGAACAGTATCCCAGTCTTGGGCGTCAAACCATACAATTACATCCCAGTCTCCAGTGACAATCCATGAGCCGATGACATTGTCCCAGTTATGAAACTGTTCCCAGACTTGCTCTGCTTTTCCTTTTGTTGTTTTTATAAAAACATACGCTGATCGAGATTTCCAATCCATTTTCTATCTCTCCTTCCAGTCTATGTAATTTTAATTTATTACATTGTTGATTTATTTATATTGATTTGGGTGGTAGGTAAATCGTATATTACGTTTCGTTTATTGTCATAAAATGAAATAATGATTAAGAGTTATTGGTATCTAAAGATGATTCACTTCTTTAAAACATATCCTTATCTAAAAATGGATAACAAGTGTTCAATATCATCAAAAGGAAAAAATAAAAATCTTAGAGCAGGTGAAATAGAGAAAAACAATGACACGGTTTTACGGAGATACAAATACTACTATTTTTTGTGCGAACGAAAAAAATGAATGAAAGAAAGGGGGGTTATCGGATGATCACAAAGAATAACAGGATTAATGCGTCTTGGTTTTTTGTTACTTCTTCCGCATTATCTGCTCGAGTTGTTGCGACAATGGTCATTGGTCCTAATCCAAGTGGTTGTGTTTTTGTAACAAGGCTTTCTGTAGGTAATAATAAAGAAGTATTATCCTCAGCTGAGATATTAATCAAACCAAGTATACCGCCTTGAATAGAAATCTCTGTTTTCACATTATCAGCATTAATTAAGCCATCATTTTTTGCACTCACAGATACACCGATACCACCTGTAATAGAAAGATTAAGTAATGTTGCATCTGTCCCATATGTTCTAAAGGTCGTATCACCACCAGGCTCTTCCTCCCATGTCGCCTCATCATCTATCGAATAATAAACCGTGCCATTTGGATAAATCGAACCATTTGTATAGAAACCCCAAACATACCAATTATTAGTAACATTTACGGTGGATACAACGATATAGTAGGTATCTCCAGGTGTTACCATGAGATCTGGGATGTCAAACTCCGCCCAGCTGAAGTTCTCAACGATAATTTCTGATGAGGGTAGACTCTTAGAGGACAGATCTGATCCATTCAGATCATCCCGTATAGCAACAGTAATATCATAGGTCGTTGTTGAATTTCTCCCTACCATGAGCTCAATTTTGGTAAGTAAATTTTTTGTTGGTGTAAACGATTGAGCAAGAATATAATTTGCAAAACCCCACAGCGGGCCAGGTCCAATTGGTCCAAACCAGTTCATTAACTCCTGTGATTGGTCTAGATCATCTGGATAGAAAAGAGATTCTTGGGGCAGGTTCTGCCATGTTTGAATATTGGTTGTATCGAAATTAAATGGTATTGCAGCTGCCTGAAGTCCACAGAAGGATACTAATCCTACTATTACAAGTGCCATAATTTTCTTCATAATATTCCTCCAATGATAATGCTAATGCATGTCATGTATTTAATATTTTTCATTTGTATATTATATGGAATAAATCTAATGAATATAAATCGAAGAATTTGTATAAAAAAAAGATAAGATGATATTTGTAACAATAAAGCACTAAAACGATTTATCAAGATTTGTTTTTTTTATAGAATATCATGGACAAAAAAAGTGTGAAGTTAAGTATTGACATGGTTTTTGTGTAAATCGAAGGATGCCACAAGGTTTGAGTGCGAAACAACTCCCATTTCAAACCATAGACGTCCACCAGCTGCTTTAATCATGAGACTGTTTTCATCTGACCAACTAACTCTACAACTAAGCGAAAGTTTCGCCATCGTTATTAAACCTCGACTGAGGGTAACGAAAATATTATCCTCTTTTAAGTAAGGAAAGTGGGTACAACTCTGTTGAACAGCTCCGATGACTCTCCGATGACTATAAGATGAAGATCGTTGCTATTCTCATAAAAATAGACTATGATGTAATGGCATATATTATTTCATCTCCCACTGAATAATGATTCTTTAAGACCTTATGCAGCTGCCTGCTGTGTTTCACCCTTTGGGTTAAGAGTTTCATTGGAGCTCTGTAGATTACAGAAGAAAAAATTGATAGTCAATTATAAGGAGAAAAATGATAGTCAATTTTATTATTGAAAATGTATGCAGAAGAACACAAAAAAAGGTTCACATCTCGTGTCCTCTTTTGTTTCTTAATAACTGATAATTTTTATAAACACAAGTTCCGATGAATATTTTGAATGTGATGAGGTATGACATTAACCCAGAAAAACAGATAGGATTTGTGTAAGAAAAACATATACTTCAAATAAAATAATGGAGAGTATTTTAGAAGTATTTTTTCTATTTCTTCTGTGTTCAAATGAACAGGCATTTCTTTTATTTTTATTAGGAATATCAGCGTGAATGAGATAATAATCCAACGCATATGTTTTTATGTACCCGGTATCCAAAAAAACTAAATCATTGAAAAGATTAATGAAACTGATGGCGTCCACTATGAGATTAGCTGTGGTAGACACAGAGAGATGTATTGGTTGTCAGAGTTGCATGTTCGCCTGTTCCCGGAGACAACAGGAGGGAGGGTTAGCAAGTAGCTGTCTGGGTGTTAAATCCATTGGAGGGATGGAACGAGGGTTTATGGTTATAGTCTGCAGAGCCTGCGATAACCCCCCATGTGCAAAGATATGTCCAACCAATGCCCTGACGCCAAGAGATGGCGGCGGAGTAAAATTAGATATCGCTAAATGTATTGGGTGTGGCCGCTGTAAAGATGCTTGTATAATTGGAGCGGTTTTTTGGAATGATGAACGTGACAAACCAATGATTTGTATTCATTGTGGATATTGCGTAAAATTCTGTCCCCATGGTGTCTTAAAACTTGAAAAGACAAGGGAGGTTAAACAATGAATTCCTCGTATCTCCCGTCCAATATTCTTTATATTGATTTATCGAATAACAAGTTCTGGATAGAAGAAAGACCAGAGGTATTTGAACAATACCTTGGTGGCACAGGAGTTGCAATTCAATTACTCAAAGAACAGTGCCCCCCTGGATGTGATCCCTTTTCACCAGAAAATCCTATTATCCTTGCAATAGGACCATTGACAGGGTTGTTTCCCCTAGCATCAAAAACAATCGCCATGTTCAAATCCCCTCACACAGGGAACCTTGGGGAAAGTCATTGCGGAGGTCGAAGTGCTATCGCCATTCGTCTAGCAGGGTATGGTGCGATCGTCATCAAAGGCAGAAGTAGCAACCCAACCTATTTAGCAATCCATAATGACAAAATACATTTTCGCGATGCGTCCACTATCTGGGGAATGGAAAGCGTCTTTACTGTTGGTCGAATCATCCGTGAAAACGAACCAGGCTCCGGACTACGGACGATTATGCGCATCGGCAGCGCGGGTGAACGAGAAGTAACCTATGCGTCGGTAACAACCGAAACCTATCGACATTTTGGTCGACTAGGGCTTGGCGCTGTGTTTGGAAGTAAAAGACTTAAAGCACTTGTAATCTCAGGTAAACATTCATTGAATATCAAAGATAAGACTTCATATCAAAAATTGTATGATGATGTGTATCAATCAGCGGTGAATTCCCCAGTAATGCAGAAATATCATGATCTCGGCACGGCTGAGAATATTCTCCCGTTAAATGAAATCGGTGGTCTTCCAATAAAAAATCTACAATTAACAAGGTTTGAAGATGCTCAAAAAATCTCAGGAGAGGTAATGGCTCGAGAGTACTTGGGCAGACGACTTGCCTGCTCTCACTGCCCAATTGGTTGTATCCATATCGCTGCGTTACGTGAACCCTATGGAGATGAACCATACTTCTACAAAACCTCAATGATCTGTTATGATTACGAACCTATGTACGCATTAGGGACCATACTTGGGATTTCTGAACCAGAAAGCTACCTCAAACTGATGGATGAAGTGGAAAAAAGAGGGCTTGACTCAATGAGCACAGGAGTGGTTTTAGCCTGGGCAACTGAAGCCTTTGAAAAAGGCATAATTACGCAGAATGAAACAAATGGAATTCAACTTCGATGGGGAGACTATAAAAATTATATAGAAGCTGTAAAATCCATTGTTAACAAAACAAATGAGTTTTTCCACGCTCTTGCCAAGGGGGTAGACTATGCCGCGTCTCAATACGGAGGAAAAGAATTTGCACTAAGTTTTATGGGAAATGAAATGCCTGGCTATCACACAGGACCTGCAGCTCATATCGGAGTGTTTATTGGTGCACGCCATAGCCATCTTGACAATGCAGGATATGGCATCGATCAAAAAATCCTTGTAAATCGTCATCTTACCCCCACAGAACTCGTTGAGCAGTTATTAACAGAGGAATATTGGCGTCAAATTCTCTCAAGTCTTACGATTTGTTTTTTTGCCCGGGGAGTATACACTCCGAAGATCGTGAGAAACACCTTGCATTCGGTGGGATATGACCTTACAGAGAATGATCTTCGTAAAATAGGGGAGGAGATACATCATGAAAAATATAAATTTAAAACCCGTGAAGGTTTTCACATAGATGACTATCATATACCAAATCGTATTTTTGATACTCCAACACCAATTGGACAGTTTAATAGAGACTTCCTCATTGATGCAGTAAAAATTTTAAAAGAGAAGATTTCTGAATGGTAAACAATAATGCTATTCCCTTCTCGAATCAACGGTTGCTGTACCTTAGAATCAAAGATTCTTACCTGCATCTTCAGAGCATTAGAGGATATTTCTACTCTCTGATGATTCATATAAAAAAGATAAGGGAGTAGGAAAACATTGATATGGTTATTCTTACAAATTATTGTTTTATGACAGGATTAAAGTTCCTTTTTACACCCATTAATTCAAATTGATGAACCGTGAATCTCTTGAATGGCTTCGCAAGGAAGAACATCAATATCAATGCTAAAAAGAAACATGAAGCAACATTGGCGATTACCTCTTGAAATAGAGAACCATATCTAGATTCTATCGTTGTTGTTATAAATCCAGCACGCCCTTGCTCCAAGGAATCTTGATCCAGTACATGAAATGAAGTGACCTCTATGCCCTCCAAAGTGTACATAATATAATGTGTTCCTTCGTGAATGAACACTGTAACGGGAAAAAACACAACAGAAATTGTAAGACATATCAGTAAGAGTTGTAATAATCCTTTCAAATACGTCATATGCAACTGTCATAAGGGTCGTTTTCCTAGCATATAACATTTCGTTGACACCTCTTACCCAATTTACGCTTCAGTATCTTTTTTTGTAAAAAATCATTAATTATAAAAACACAATCAAATCTTTTTTTAAAAAAGGAAGCATTGACACAGTTTTACAGGGACACAATATGCTTTGACTATGATAAATTTTTTATCAAATTCAAAATAAGATATCCATGATGGATAGGTCATAGATGAATTACCTGCATAATACATCATGAAAATATTTGACATTTCCTTATCCTGTAGGGAAAGTAGCATTATTTTATTACATGTAATAAAATCACACATTATTTTTTATAATATAAAAAAATGTTATTTATAAAATTGAAACATTTAAGGGGGAGAACATGAAGACAATAGCATATTTAGAAGGAATAGACCCTGAATTTTTACCTAAACTTGTGTGTAAAGGCTATCGAGCTTTACCAATAGGTAATAAGGTAGATGGCCGGGGAAAATATATAGCATTTATCTCAGTGGCAGATGAAATTGACCTTATCGTGGGATATTTCCATAAGGTATCTCCTCTTCTAAAAATTACAGATTCACTGAAAGATTTATTGACTCCTGGAATTATTCATAATATACCCATCTTACTACTTGCTTTTCAAGAGGTGAAAAGCGAAGTGAAGAAAATATTAGCTGAAGTAATGGATAATCCAAGTATTAAAATAATTGATTCAAAACATCTTATGGAAGAAGCTTTGAAAATATTGAATAGATAAATAAACAAAAGAATAATACAAAAAAACTTGTTTTTTTTTCTTTAAAAACATATCCTTAGTAACAATCAAGATCAATAAAAATCTAGGAGAGTACCTGAAAAAACTATCGACCACGATAAAACAAGCCCTAGACTCAAGAAAACATATATAAAATATGTTAGAATCTTTTCTCTTTTCGTAAGGAAACTTCACCGTTTTGACATTTTGACAGATAATATTTATGTAGGATTAGCAAGGAAGGATTATTTGGATTAAAAGGAGAGAGAAAAAAATGATGAAAAAACACTATATAATGATTGGAATAGCAGGAATAATAGTCGCAGTGATAGTAATCATTGCAGGAGTCAGTGGAAGTTTTCAACCAAATACCTCTGCTGATCAATCAACTATCACATCAACATCACCAGAACCAGAATCACTCCAAACAATCCTGTCAAAAGCTGAAGCAATCGGGTCAATGTATTATGAGATTTATGCGACGATAACAATGCCCCAGTATGGAGCTCAAACCATGACTATGAAAATATGGCAAGAAAAGCCATATCTCAAAGAAGAGATTACCGGTCAGATGGCAGGTATCACAAACACACTTGTAGTGATTGTCCGTCCAGAAGGAACCTACGTCTATAATCCCACACAGGGGAAATACGTCTTGACAACAGAAGTCCCATCCTATGTTACATCACTGCAATATCTAGATCCAAAAATGATCAAAGACCTTCTAAACAACCAGACTATCACAGACTTTGAAACAGAAATCATCGATGGGAAAAAGACAACCATCATTGAATACGATCTCCCGTTAATCGGCGAGAATCTCATGACAATAAAAATATGGATCTGGAATGAGAAAGGAGTTCCATTAAAAGCATATTTCGATATGACAATGAAAGAGATCACCATGACCATGGACTTCGTATTCAGTAATTATTCCTTCTCAGATATACCTGACAGCACATTCAACATCACATAATAAAAAAAAGAAGAGAAAGAAAAAATTAAATCCATTCTTTTATTTTTTTTCTTCCTCTCTATTATTTGGTATGATCTGTTTAATTGTTTTTCAGAGTAGAAAGATTTAAACACATTCATGCTCTCTTATCTTTATCTACAGAGAGGTAGAGAACACGAGCCCCACAAAGATCTGTAAGAAAGTGTACCTCAACCAAAAATCAATGAAGAAATAGCTAGAATAAAACAAATACAGAAGCTTTTTATTGCATTCATATAATTCTGTAGAGTGATTATCGGAGTTGAATTTATGGGATTATTTGATTCAATCTTAACGAATGAATATTTACGATTCTCAATAATATTAATTATTACGATTATCGCAGTGACTCTATCATTTCTAATTCTAAAAATCATTGTAAATAAAATTGCTGGCAGAAAAAAAACATACGGAAAATTTATCTTTCAACAAATTTCAAAACCTATTTTTATAATCATTTTTTTCATAGGATTATATATTGCTATTGAACTTCTGACATCTCTGGATAGATATAAATTTTGGATAGATGGATTCTTTTTTATGATATTTGTGTTTGCACTCGCGTTGCTTATATCACGAATTCTTAAAGTATTTATGATAGGATGGTTAAAATACAGCAAAGGTTTTGAACGGACTCCTGGTTTGCTAAATAAAATATTGACAATTATCTGTTTTATTGTTGCTATCGCAGTTATTCTTGAATATTTTCAAGTTGATATCACCCCGATAATCGCAGGGATTGGTCTTGGCGCACTTGCCATTGGTCTTGCCTTGCAAAGTACTCTTGCGAATTTCTTTGCAGGTGTCCATTTACTATCAGATCGACCGATTGATGTTGGGGATTATATCGAGATAGACGAAAACACAAAGGGAATTGTTGAAGATATTGGATGGAGGTCAACAAGGATTCGGACATTAACCGATAATCTGCTAATAATTCCAAATGGAAAACTCGCTGAAAGTACGATTACGAATTTTTCAAAACCTAAACAGGATATGTCCGTATGGGTTCCTTGTGGGGTTGCATATGAATCTGATTTGGAAAAAGTACAAGAGGTAACCCTTGATGTTGCAAAAAAAATTCAACAGACAGTTGATGGCACTGTAAAAGGTTTTACTCCTGTTTTTCGATATACTGATTTTGGGGATTCTAATATCAATTTTACCGCAATACTACGAGTAGAGGACCCGATGAAACGATTTCTCGTACGTAATGAGTTTATAAAAGCGTTAAAAAAACGATTTGACAAAGAAAAAATTGAAATTTCTTGGCCTATCAGAAAAGTCTATCAGATGAAATAATCACAAGGGATCTAGAAATTAAGGTTATAAATTTGACTTTTTCATTGAACTACGAATTTTATTCAGACGATACCATTGACAAAAGGAGGGATTCAAAGTAAATAATATCATATTTTTTATACCGGAATAAAATGTTATGTCAGAAAAATAATATGATCAAATCCTTTACCTAGTCCACCCAGTAACTATTTATTTCCAACAATAATTTCTCATTGAAAAAAAGGAGAGATATTTCAATGACTACCATTATATTTATAGATAGAAAATTTAGAAAAAATACTACAAAATATATAATTCAATGCGTATTAGCTACTCTTACAATATTTGCAGCCCTTCTTTTCCTTGATGTATTAAATGAAACAGCAATAATTACTGCTCTTGGAGCAAGTACATTTATTGTTTTTACAATGCCAAAACAATATTCATCTGATTCACGACGTCTTATTGGTGGATATCTTGTTGGGTTAGCAGTTGGATTTGTCTTCTATATTATCTCAACATTATTTTTTAAAACAATGATCAGTATTAATAATACTACATTATTAGTAATATTTGGCTCTCTAGCTGTTGGATTTGCTATTTTTATTATGGCTATTACTAATACAGAACATGCCCCGGCTGCAGGGATTGCACTTGGTTTGGTGATTAACAAATGGGATTATGTAACAATTATTTTTATTATAGTGGTAGTAATTTGGATGTATGGAATTAAGACAATTTTAAGTAAGTTTTTAATGGATTTAATATCTCCGCATGAAAATCCTCCACAAGAACATAGACGTTAAAGAAAAATGAAGAGAGCTATCACTGAATCCCTATATGACTATAGGATTACGTGATTTCGTGATTTGATGCTGAAGTTTTTTTTCCTGTAATTGAAAATAATTTTTATGAAGTTAGAGAAAGCATAGACACTATTTGCCGAGGCACTGATGATGATGGTTTTTTTGGATGAAAATAAAATAATAAAAAGATGGTCTTTATAGTAGTATAGAATTTAGAGAATTGTATCAATGAATATGATTCTTTTTTATAATTTATGATACATCTATTAATTTCAATTCTTCTGTGTTATTTTCGTTATTTGGCCATCCATCATGTAACGCAGGGTTTTGAACATTCGCCACGCCAGTTAATATCCAATTATAAATCTTAGACCGAAATTGAACAGGTTTAATCGTATATCTTAGTAACTCCTCCGCTGTAATAACTTTATCATTGTTATCATCTGCACGGCCTTTTAAACCTTGAGTAAGATAATAGGGGAACAACCAATGTATCGGGAAAAACATCATACATGAAGCTTCATCAACACCACAGGCAACTAAAACCACACGACCAGACTTCGATAGATCACTTTCACCATCTATCCATCCTCCAGCATGACACGTGTGCATAATGATTACTAGATTGTGTGATTTTAGTATATCAAATTTCTCTGCTAGGACATCATCTATTATAAACAAATCCGGATTCCATCCAGCGAAATCGGGATCCCAAGGATGTAGAATTTCATCTCTTCCATCAGGTTCATCGACTGGAGGTTGATCTCCAGTATGATAGTATCCATGGCCAGAAAAAAAGAAAATAATGAGATCATCTTCATCTTCTCCATTATCCCGTAACCATTGAAAAGAATCATCAAGTATGGCTTCCTTTGTTGCCTCCTCTTCCATTAAAACGAGAATATGATCATCGTCCCAACCATTTTTATTTAATATTTGTTTTAATACTCTCACATCATTACGATCACGTCTCTCATGACGTTCATAGGTTACTCCGCCACTACAAGCAATTAATACTGCCCATTTTGTTACATTTCCATTATCAGTTATTTGTGATTGTAACGAAGGTATATCTTGATAAGGATATGGTTCTTTTACAGGACTCCAATCAAAATTAAATCCTAAAAATCCACCAATCCATTTTGGACCAAATCCCTGCCAATCATCCCAATAATTACTCTCCCAAATATTTCTTGAAGGTTTCATTTGCCAGAAATTAAAATGAGACATAGCATTGAAGTCAATATTATCCATGAAATTATTACAAAAAATCCGGCTACCTGAATCATACATCGCCAGTCCTTTCCGATTCCTAAAAAAAGTGTTATATGAAAGCAGGTTTTCTTTGGCGTTCGTACTACCAAGAGCAGAAATCCCAACGTCGTTATCGTAGATGAGGTTATGAGAAATAGTATTGCTTGGACCAGCAAGAAAATTAATCCCTGAACGATTACATGATGAAATTGAATTATAAGAGATATTATTACCCTTTGAACCCCAGAGTCGAATTCCATAAAGAGGATGGTTTGATATTATATTATTTTGGATAGAATTATAATCTGAATGGATTTCAATCCCAGCATCACAATATGCTCCTCCTGAAGAGAAGTTACCGCTGTTTTGTATAGTAAATCCTGTTATATTCACATTATCCGCGGGGAACCCAATATATATCGTATCATGTTTTGCGTTGCTATCAATAATCGTAATATTTTTATCTTCCCCAATAAGATTAATGCTCCTATTAATTATAATATATTCATAGTAGGTTCCTTGATACACATAGACACTATCTCCATTATTGGTGTCATTGATTGCATCCTGTATTTTAGTATAGTTGTTTGGCCCACTCCCACCGACATATAAAATAACACCATATGATACGTAAAGATTAGATTTCTCTTCGGTAAAAGCACCTGTTATGGATGGTGTGACACTAACCCCAAATAACAGAACTATTGTTACTACGATAATATTCCTCTGCATTATTCCATTTTTCAAGGTTTTCTTCCTCCCTCTAAAAAACGGGTTCAATAAATTAAAATTCAATCATGGTATTTATAATTTATCATCGGTTTATATTTTTAAGAAAAGTGACAAGAAAATTTTTATTTTCATCAACACAGCGATACGAGTTTCGATTACATAATAGAACTAATTTTTTAGATGAAATCAAACTGAAAAAGAAAAAAAGACAAGGTATTTAATATCTGATTAGGTGTCGTAGGATTGAAAATGCATGGGGGAATTGCTCAAAGAACTGTTCAAGAAGTTGCATGTCTAAAAGTCGGAATGAAAAGATATTATTCTTTAATCATCTAAGGATATATTTTTAAGGGAGAACAATGTTATGAAAACTATATAATGGAGCTAATGGAGCAAAAAAATGAAAAAAATAATTCCATTTCTGATTGTCGGCGTATTTCTCATTAGTGGATTACAGTGTATGGCAACTGAAAAAAAATTTAAACTTGATACTGAATTTCCAGATTTATCAAATGATTCGGAAATATTTATTGCACCGATTTCTCAACCATGTTCGCCTGATTATCAAATGATAAACAAGAATGGAGAACACACGAACGAAGAACCAGAAATTCATTTAATCTCTTACAGACAAAATTCAAAAAATATTACGGATAATAGAGAGATAGAAAAACAATGGACATTAAATCAAAAGCAAAATAATATTGAGACATACAATTACGTTATCATTACTGTAGAGAGCTTGTATAATGCAATTACTTCCTCCGCATTCATTGGATGGAAAACGCTTCTAGGTCATACTGTTAAAATCTTTAATATAACAGATACTGAGATTGCCTCTCAAAACGGTCAGGACTTACCTGAAAAAATTAGAAACTTCCTCAGAGTATCTTACCAAGAGTTAGGAATAGAATATGTATTACTCATTGGAGATCATGCAACTATACCAATGAGGTATTGTTACCCAGACCCAACGAATCATAGATTTGATATTTTCGATTGGACAAGTGGAGAAGTGCCAACCGATTATTACTACGCAGATTTATCGAGTGGTGATGCAGATTCCTGGGATCTTGATGGTGATGGATATTACGGAGAATACGGACAAGATTCACCAGATTTTTTCCCAGAAGTCTACATAGGAAGAATTCCAACAAGTATCTCCACCCGAATAACATATACTCTTGATAAAATTACTTCATTTGAACAAGATAGCACTGAATGGAAAACAAATGCGTTGAATGCGGGGTCGTTTTTTTATTTTACTAACGAAGGCAACAGTGGAAACCCTGCAATGGATGGTGCAACGCTTTCCTACTATATTGAAAATGATACTATGACGAACTGGTCAAATAGCCATTATAGTGAACAACAAGGATTAGAAACATCGGTCTATCCTTGGCCACCTTTAAGTGAAACAGCGTTAACTAGCGATTGGCTGAATGGTCAATATTCTGTGGTGAATTGGCAAGGTCATGGGTGGACAAACAGAGCTGCTCGAAAGGTTTGGGAATGGGATGATGGTGATAACGTTCCAGAAGCATCAGAGATATCTTTTATTGATTTCATTAATATTAATTCAAATCTTGATGATGATTATCCGTCTATTGTCACTGCAGAATCCTGTTATGTAGGATGTCCAGAGGCATCGCCAACTGGAAATCTTGGTATAGATTTACTTACGGATCCTTCCATGGGTGCTTCAATTGGTGTGATTGCATCAGCTCGTTCACCGTATGGAACCTTTGATTGGCCAAACAACCCTGGTGGTTCTGATTCCATTCTTTTTGAATTCAATCGGTTTCTGATCAATGATTCAAAGACAGTTGGTGAAGCCCTCTATAATGCGAAATATTTCTGTAATCTTTTTTACGGTTGGGATCACTATGCTGAATATTTAGACATGTATACATTCAATCTTTTTGGAGAACCATCCCTTGTTCTTAAAGGAATAAGTGTCGAGAATCTGCCACCTGATACACCAACCATCACAGGTCCAGCGCAGGGTAAAATAAAGGTTGCCATTCAGTATAATTTCACGGCAATAGACCCTAATGGTGACGAAGTAAGCTATTTCATTGAGTGGGGTGATGGGACAGACAGTGATTGGATCGGCCCCTATAATTCAGGTTGTATAATAATCAAATCCCATACTTGGTCTACAAAAGGAGATTACATAATTAGAGTAAAAGCAAAAGACAGTAATGGTGATGAAAGTGATTGGGGTACTCTTACGGTAACCATGCCATATTCCTTTAACCGCCCAACACTACAGTTCTTAAAAGTGTTATTCGAGCGGTTTCCCAATGCATTCCCATTCCTACGACAACTACTGGGTTATTAAAGAACCCTACCTATCTTTTTTTTATTTTGATTTTAAAAAATCTCTGATCATATTGTGTTTTTGAAACTGCGTCAATGCTTTAACTTTCAAGTTATTTTTTATAAAAGAATCATAGAATCATAAGAATATAAATATACTGATATGAAATCATTATAAAATGTAACTATTTGAACAAATAACCATTATTCTTAAACATAATTTTATTTTTAAACGAAAAATACATAGAAAGTCTTTAATTAAGTCTCATCCTTTTTAATAAAATGGTGAAAAAAGTATGGGAAAGAAACTCATTGAAATAATAATTGGAATACTAGTAGTAATTTTATTACTCCCCTCGATAACAGGAGCTGCCACATTGGAAATTAAACGAGAAGTCATCAAAGATTGTTATATAGAAGCAACCGGACCGGTTGTACCCGTCTCCGGTAATTTATTTCAATATTTGTTTTTTAAACGATTCTGTATACGACCTTTTGGTGACGACCGTGCCTTTATTTTCTCTGCATACATAGAATGGAATGAACCAGAGGTAACGGTCACGATATATGCGGAAAAAAATGGTGAAATTCTCTGGCAAGACCCCGGCGACATTGGCCAGTGGGGAACAAGACTATTTTGGTATTATGGTATCTATACAGACGAAGTTACTACTGAAGACCAACTCATTGTTAATTTTAAAGGAAACGCAAAAGTAGTAATAGTATCCACGGGAGAATAAATTCTTTTTTTCCTTTTTTCTTTTAGCTTTATCCAAAAAAACCATCATCGCTAGCTAGTACCTTTGTAAAGTATGTCAATACATTCTCATCATTTGTCTATTTTTATTGTTTCCAAACATTTAAATATAATTCTGTAGGTTATCAATCCTGACCTGTTTATAACAAGGGGAAATAAAACCATGAAACACGAAATCCTAGGAATATTTACATGTATCTTATTATTAGCTACTGTCCCTCCCATTGGCGAGTCATTGGACAATGGGACACTAATGGTTACTTCATCAAATTTGTCTGAATTGAGACAAGCATTCATCTTTGGTAGATATACAAATTTAACTGCACAAGGTGAATATCTCATTATTGAGGCAGTAAACTTGTGGGTGATCTATAAGGAGCCTAGGTCATTTGATCGTTATCCTCCTGGAACGCTTGTAACATTTAAAATGTATACTGCATATGGACATATGTTTAAAAAAATAGAATTACTTTTCCTTCATGTCGAACTGATTGTCTAGCATTAAAACAGTAAATCAAACCAAAATTCTAATTTAAAGAAATTTCATTCTTCATTTTCTTTTTTTATATTGATTCGCATAAAACCACCCATTGTCATAGGTGTTTCTAGAAACCGTTTCAATGTATTCCATACTTTTTTCGTTAGATATGTTTTTAAAGATAAAATAGTTATAAAATTTTATAGTGGAGGGAAAGGTTATAAATAAAATGACATCAAACGAAGATAAAACAGTTATAATGTCAGATGAATATTTAAGTGAATCAGGTGTTCAAGGAGGAAAGATTATCGGAGAACACTTATCACTAGGTTGTTTTATCATGGGGATACCATTTTTCGTTATTGGATTGTATGCACTAATAAACATGTTATTTGGTTTTGGATACCCTATAAATACCGCCAGTGTAATTGGATCGTTGTTGGTTATGGTTATTGGTTTACTATTAATTATTGCGGGGTACTCTATCTACAGTGCCAAACATAAAAGAAATTAATATGATAATATTCGATGTTATAACCATGTCAATGCTTCGTTGTTTCGAAGAATATATTTTTAAAGGGGAATGTTGTTATAAATTTGGATATAGAAGGAGGTCATGAATAGAAATCCTTTGATTGTGGTAAGTATTTGTATGGTGTGCCTTCTTATTCTTGGGTCATCAACCAATGTTCTAGGATATCAGATAGTTCAGAGGACAGGGGGAAGAAACAGAATAGTTTGTCAATTAGAAGATTTCTTTTTCAATATTGTCGAATATGTTGGTAAATATGGGGATAATCTACGGCATCCTTTCCTTTTTATGATTGTGTGGTTTTATCTTCAGTTTTATTTATTTCGGGGGTGGATTCTTTATGAACTCTCGGTTTCAGAGGATGCGTTTAACTGGGTGGAGGTAGAATATCCATTATTGTTCCTGCGAGCGTGCTGGTTGGTTTTTATAGGAGAGTTTTGGTTAACGTTTTGGCAACAGTTTTCATCTGCGTTGGGTTGGAATTGGCCATTGGATAACACCCCTTTGCTATAAAACTCATTTGTAAAACCTTGTTAATGCCTGACCGCCTATTTCTTGTTATTTTTTCAGAGGAAAACGACATAATGTTTAGATTGTATGAGAAAATCTGTGAATAGTGGTAATAAAAACAAAAACACCGTTAAATCAAAAAAGGATTTTATAAAAAAAATAACTTTGATGTTACCGAATAAGTGATATTGTTAAGCGATGGATGGGTTGCTGTGATAATCTTAAGGAAATAATCCCAATAACATAAGCAATATAATTAGATCAAGTCCTATGAGTAATCCCCATACTTCTTTTCTCCATATAAATATTTTTAATCCATCTAAAGGACCGAATGGAAGAAGATTAAAGAGTGCCAAAAATATATTGATATATGATACATAAAAAGACATTGAACTTATCATACCATCTGATAGAGTCCATATTACGAAAAATATCAACCCTAATAAAAGATTCGTAGAAGGGCCAGCCGTAGAAATTTTTCCCATTTCATCTTTCTTAGGTCTTCCAAAAATTTGAACAGCACCAGGCGCAGCAAACACAATTCCTACAAAAATCCCTAAGAAAAGGGCAATAAGAAGTCCCTGGGTATACATTCGAAATTCAGACCAATATCCAAATTTTTGGCCAACGTATTTGTGAGCCATTTCATGACAGAAAAAAGCTGTTACAATTGCAATGAATGAAATAGGGATATATGTAATAACAGCATCAAAATGACTAAATGGGGGATATGGTGCAAAGGCAAATGAAAATGCTATAGTCAAGACAGTTATTGCTATCAGGATATGGACTATTTCTTGTTTGCTGAATTTAATACCAGATTGTTGTATTGATGAATTAAAAGAACTTTTGCTAGCAAATGGGATATCATGAAAAGAATAGTATGTTTTTCTTTCATTCATGTCTCCCCCTAAAACTAAACATTATTTTAACTTTTTCAATACATACACTGATTTTTTAAAGAATATTGACTTTGTAACGATATTCTTTTCGCTCATTGAAAGCGAAGTAATTTGGTCTTTCTGTGTATGTCCATTTGTCGATTCGATGACTATCAATATAAATTGTATGTTTATTTAAAAAAATCTCCTCTCTCTTTTTTCTCATTTTACTTTCGCATAAAAAAATCATTACGGCTATGTTTGTAAACTGTGTTAATGCTTCTTTTTGATTTCCTGTAACTATATCTTTGTGTGAAGAGGAGGGATTTTAACAACAATTTACCTGCATACCATGGATTTACAAATAATGATTTACCACTGTTGACGCTACTTTTTCTTCCGTTATCAAATTAATAAATAATTGATTCTTCGTCTTGCGATTGCTATCATCAGGTATTGCAATGGACAACGGTGCAATTTATGGGGGAATTCAATAGGAGAATGAACTTTGTATAAAGCTGATAAATCTATTTAATGTCTTGTTTACGCATAAAGAGTTTTTTTTTTGATCATTCGTATTTTTAGTGTTCTCCAAGAATTCTTCAGCAGCATTTCTTTCTTTATACCAAAGATTTATTTGATTTAATAAGATACATATACCAATATGAACATTGGTTTATTTTGTATAATTATTTTATTTTAAAAACGTTGCATGATTGGAGACCAATTGATATGACAAATATTATCGTCGCTTGCCCTCAATGCAAGTATCAGATGAGCGTTCAAGGTAACCCCGGAGAACGAATTGAACTCATTTGTCCTAAATGTAAAATCTATGGTTTTTTTCAATTCCCTGAAGAATCATCCACGGCACCTACAGAGGATGTTATCGTTGTAAAAAATTTAACGAAGTATTATGGAAAAATTAAAGGAATAGAAGATTTAACCTTTTCAGTAAGAAAAGGAGAGATCTTTGGTTTTCTCGGACCTAATGGTGCTGGTAAAACTACAACAATTCGAACACTTCTTGGTTACTTACATCCTACGAACGGTGAAGCATATATCTTGGGGAAAAACATAGCACACAATATTGTTAACATCAAGCGTGATGTAGGCTATATACCTGGTGAGTTAAACCTCTATGGTCATTTAACAGGTAGACAGTTCCTTGATTATTTTGGTTCATTACGTAATAAACAATTACCACTGCTTACTGATCTTTTGCAAATATTCGATGTTCCTTTGGACAGAAAAATCAAAGGATATTCTAGAGGTATGAAACAAAAACTTGGCATTATTCAAGCATTTATGGATGACCCTGATATCGTTATAATGGATGAACCTACGTCAGGTCTTGATCCATTATTACAGCAAAAATTTTATGATTTTTTACGAGGTCAAAAGAAAAAAGGAAAAACCATTTTTTTTTCATCTCATGTGTTAAGTGAGGTTGATAAAATCTGTGATCGAATAGGTATAATTCGCAATGGTAAACTGGTTGCTCTTGAGGATGTTGAAACACTGAAAGAGAAGATGGGAAAATTATTTCGAGTGAAAATTAAAGAAAGACCTGAGAAATTCACTGGTCCTAAAAATATGAAAGTAAGGGATGGTTTGATTGAGTTTGTCACAAGTGGTGATATCGATTATTGGGTTAAGCAGCTATCTCATTATACGATTCTAGATCTTGAGATTCATGCATTTAGTTTAGAAGATATTTTCATCCACTATTATGAGGGGCAAGCATGAATAATATATTCCGTTTGAAAATAGCGCTTCAAACCATGAAGGATTATTGGAAAATAACTATCATCTTGACGTTCCTTTTTATGGCAATGGCGGCAATGTACGCTGGTATGTTCCCCTCATTTGAAAAATCTCTTATTGAAATGATGGATTCAGAGTTTATTGAGAGTTTTAATTTTTTTCCCCATGCTGATCAAATGCATACCTATGTTGGTTTTTTAACACTAGAATTGTATAATATTTTCTGGCTTTTACTGTTAGCTATCATGTTTGGATTTATCGCTTCATCTTGTATCGCAAAAGAAATTGAGGGAAAAACAATAGACATCCTTATGTCGAATCCTGTGTCTAGAAAGCAAATAGTTCTCGAAAAATTTATGGGACTGATCCCTATGATTATCATAATTAATTTTTCGATGATGGTAGTAATCATAGGGATAACGGTAGCACTAAATGAAAGTCTTAACTATGTAAATTTACTAGTCGTGCATCTTATTTCAATTCCGTATTTTCTAGCTGTGATTAGTATTGGTTTATTATTTTCAGCTATAATTGATGACAAAATGAAATCAAGTATATTTATGATAGCTATTCTTATTGGTATGTTTATTATTAATTCTATTAGCCTCATGGCTTCAGATTATGAGGTTTTAGGATTTTTTTCTTTTTTACATTATTTTGATACATTTAATGTTCTTGAATTTGGTGAGATTGATGGCGCTGGACTTGTTGTATTCATTAGTGTTACAGTAATTTGTTTGATAGGGGCAATAGTTTATTTTGAAAAACGTGATATTGAGATCACCTAGTTACATAGTGTGCTCTACATTTAAGATGTATTATGATTGGAGTAATAAAATATACAGGGGTAGGGATTTAAGCCCTTAGAATTTTTTTAGTAAATTTGTCCATTGCTTTCTCATAAAACATTTCTCATATTGCGTCTCTGTAAAACAATGTCAATGTTTTTCCCTAAGGTCACTGAGAACATGTTTTTAGGAAAAAAAATTTCATATACATCGGTTCTCTTAGTCATTTGATATTTCTTGTTATTGTTGTTGTTATAAATAACTAAAAGATTTTTATAAGTAATACTTCTTAGAATTTTACTAGATTAAACTAGATTAGTATTTATAGAAGGGGGAAAAAGAAAATGAAAAAGGAAATCGTAGGTATTTTTATCTGTATGCTATTGAATGCAACGATACTACCAGCGACTGTGGCACATGATGGAAACGCTATTTCATCAGTTAGAAAAATTGACTTAGTCCCAGTCATTGATTTTGAAGAAATACAAGGCGGTTTATTTAGGATTATGATACAGTGAACGAATACGGGAATGGGAGCGGCAGATAATATTTATTGGGAAATAACTGCAGAAAAATGGTTTGTTCTTCTACCCCAAAACCAAAAATGGAGAATTTGACGTTTTATCTCCTACACAGGCTGAAACAATCAAAGTATTTCCAGTCCTTGGATTTGGTAAAGTGAACATTACCTTTTATTGTAAATACAAAATAGTGAATTTATCATCTGATGTAGATTTTGAAGTAAAACAAGAATGGCGAGATCAAGCGTTTTTTTTTTTGGCATTCATTTCCTGAAATGATACAACCAGTAAAAGAATGGGTGGTCATTGAAAATTACTCATATTTTTATAATAGATCAGATGCTATTGGTGTTGAGCTTTACTATGAAAGTATTAATAATATGCATAATGTTAGGGTTGTTTTGGGTCGTCCATCCTTTGTCCAAGAAGTAGAGTTTCTGGCTGCTTGTAAATTTACAGATGGTGTAGGGATATTATACGAATATGGGATTACAGAGGATCTTGTCATGGGTGGAGATGCACATTGGGAGGTAAAGCTTGTTGATGGAGGGTAGATTGTCTCTCCTATCATAGTTATTCTTTTTTTCCTTCTAAAGTATACTTGCTCTGGGTTTCTTAACGAGGGTTGTGTGGATGGAAATCACAGGCGAATTCTTTATTCATAACTCCCCTTGTACTTCGAATTTGTCGGCTTATAATGTATACCATTTATAAAATTTTATGCCACGAAAAAATGTATAATTCCTTATTATTTTTGGGAATTTTGAATGAAGATCTTCAATAATTTCATGTAGTTGGCTTATATCCGTTACATTTAGTTCTAATTCCAAATCAGCATAGCCAATAGTATAGTCAACAGAGTATAAAAGCGGATTTTGTTCTATGTATTTGACAATGTGGTTTAATTTTGTATACTCACTTAAATAAAAATCTACTTTCCATACTTGATACCCCAGTTTTTCCAGATCAAGCTCAACGCTAAAACCAAGGATGACTCGTAATTTTTCTAATCGTTTAATCCGTGAAGTAATGGTTGTCACACTTGAATTAAGTGTGTTTGCAATGTCAACAGTCGGTATTCTTGAATCAGCGACTAATAATTTTAATATTTGGAAATCAAGCTCATCAATTTTTACTTTCCCCCAGTTTTTCCGTAGAGGTGTTCTCTGAGGTTTTTCTATTCCATTTAGTAAAAACGCGTGCCCATAAATTAATTCACCCATATATGCTGAAAAAATTTGTTCTGAAAAATAATCGCCATATTTTTCAAGAGTTTTTCTCCAGAGTGGATAAATATCTGAAATATTTTCCACCATCATTAAAACACCTAAATCATAACTTCCTTCTGTTGAAAACAGGTTGTTTACGTGATCATCGTTCATAAAGTGATTAATGATATCTTTTTTGATATCGGGTGTGACATATTGAAATTTGAAATAAAATCGTAAAAAGTTATATCCTAATTGGAGTATATCGTAATAGGTGAAAAACCGTAGAATGATCCCCCGTTCTTTTAATTGTTTTACTCTACTAGCTACTATATCTTTTGATAACCCAACTCGTCTGCCAATATTTCGAAATGATTGTCTGCTATTCGTATCAAGTTCGTATAATATTTTTCTATCTTTCACATCTAGTTTTTCCATACGAATTCGACAATAGGATATTTTATTTGAACTATATTACCATTCTGTCGAGTTTTTTTGTAAATCATTTAATGTTTACTAGTCGATATTCAGTATATTGGTGTTAATAAAATGGAAGGAAAATTTGGAAATAAAAAGGCAGGTGTCGTCACACGGAAGACCGGTTTGATGATGATTATAAGCATGCTAGCTGTAACCCTTTTTATCGGGGTAGCGGTTCACCCAGTATTGTCTGCTAACGTCGTTCGTAATAATCTTCAACCAGCAGCAGACGACGAAGAATATTTCTACTGTGATTGTGATAAGGAAGCAAATGATGGTGCAGCATGTAAGACATGTGTTGAAGCGGTATTTCATACAGTAAAATACATGAAAAATCATGTCAAGAACACCCTCGAAGGGAAAGGCATCTATTTCCTCTGGACTGCTGATGCAGCGATATTAATCCTCGAAGGACTGATTCTGGGAGTAAAAGACTCAGGGTATAAAATTGAAATCGATTATAACGAGCTTAAGAATGCTGTCACGTTCTGGGTAAGTAAACTCTGGGGACCACAGATGTTCTTTATAACACGGTTTATGGCAAGGCTCTTTGCAATTTCCATCGGGATTACATGGTATCTTCTCACCTTCTGCATTGATACCTCAACAATACTCCCGACATAACAATGCGCTGCAAAGGGAGGTTACCACACGTTGTCAGACGAATAAATAGCTTTGCCTCCTACACGTCCATAAAGAGAGGCAAGAATCCCCCTCTTGTCTCTTTTCTTTTTTTTTTTGATGTGTCATTCCTTTTTTCGTAATCCAGCTGTTTTTCCGTAATCTCGACAAACTGATGTTTTTTCCAATTTTTCTACTCGTTTGTCGAGTTTTTTGTTCAGCCATTTAATGTTTTTCTGTTGCTATTCTGTATACTTGGTGATAAAAAAAATGAAAGAATGTGTGCAATGTGGAAAGAAGCTTGGCGTTTTCGAAGGCTACCGTCATCCCATCATGGGGAAGCAATATCTCTTATGCAACAGTTGTTTTGACCCGGTGTTTGAAAGTGTTGAGAGATACCGAGAAGCTGTTGCAACGTATAGTGGTTTTTTTCATAAGGAGCCATCCATACTCGAGGATATGGAAAAGATTGGGGGTTCTATCAGGAACACTATTGAACGGATGCATAACAAGGGTAGCTCTCTCTGGTCACGTAAGGGTAATGAAAATATTTTTAACCCGTTCTCTGGTATCCATTAGGTAAGTAGTCATATATGGAATGTAATATATGACTATTGAATCGTTTTTCTTTATTTGTCTCAATTCTTTGGGGGTTATATCTCTGATATTCTTGGGTAAAGGTACATTTCATCATGAATCTTTGGGAGGTTCTGTTTGTCCAAATCTCTGTAGATCATACGTGGATTGGTGATTTTTAGGAGCTTGTCTAAATTATACTTCTCATTGTTTTTTGTTTATTTTTATTTTTTCGATACATTTAAAGCAACATTCTGCATAATAATTTTACATCATTTACGGGGGACAGGTTGAAATTTATATTAAAAAGATCATAAGAAGAAACAAATTTGTTATCGGAATTATCATATGGGTTATAATATTCGGTGTTTTACCAAATGTCAGTGGTATCTCTGAAATAAAATATATTCCATCTTCTCTCAATACGTTTCATAATATAAGTATGAGAGATGAGAAGAAAGTCCCTGAGTGTGTGCAGATAGGAGACCTCCTGTTACTTGATATGAAAGCTGAGGAATCTAACCCATGGAAGAGACCTGGATTATATAATGAACATGCCGCTATCTATATCGGAAATAATTCACTGGTTGATGCTACATCTAAATTTGTTCGTGTAAAAGATTATTCCCATTATTATTACAATTGGACAAAAAACCTTGCTTTTTTACGGGTGAAAACCGCAAACGAAAAACAAAGAAAAACCGCTGCAGAATGGGCGAAAAATCAAATTGGATTAGCATATCAGGTTTTTTTTGATATCCCCTGGTTTGGTTTGAAAATAGCAAACACAAACCTACCTTTTCCTACGGCACATCAACTTTACTGCATGGAGCTCCCATGGATAGCATATTATAGATTAGGCATTGACATTGATCGAAATGGATGGAGGCTTCCGTGCTGGGTCACTGGAAATGACATCATTTTTGATGATGATATCGAAGTGATATACAGGGAAGTGCAGAATAGCACAGAGTTTGTCAAACCATACAAAGGTGTTTATATAGCGAATAAACAAATCGCTTACACATTGAATCATACGATTATCTTTGGAACAATCGATATCGAAGTTATCACTGCTAATTTAATGATTACCCATATGGATTTTTATATCGATAATACGTATAAATCGACTGATACAACTCCACCGTATTGCTGGCGATGGGATGAGCGAGGATCCGGTAGAACAGGGATTACAGCAGTCGCATATGTTTCTTCTGGAAACCACTATTCTACAACAATCATGGTATGGAAAATTGTCTAACATTTTTAGAGTTATTTCAAGTTCATTTTTCGATTATTAATATGTTGGTATGATTCTTTAAGTCTTTTAGTAAAAGGATTCTAGAAATTTAAATCTAGAAATTTATATTATAATCATAAAGAATAATAACTTTCTTTTAAAAAAATAGAAATATATAAATAACCAGTAATTCATTCTATTTAATCTTAAAATTAAGGAGGAATAAAAAGGAGGAATATTATGAAACTAGCAAAAAAAATTATAGTAGGCTGTTTAATTCTCTTATTGACGACTACACCATTGATTGTTTCTGCAGGGTTACGAGAAAATGTAAAGATTCTCTCGATGAACCGCAATAATGTGAATTCTTTAGGGACAGTAACTCTAACACACCAACCTTTATTATACAAATATAGTGAATATCAGGGGATGAAAGTAAACTATACCCCTCCACCCGATAATCCTCATTTTATTTATAATTTTACTGAATTAGAAAATGGTTCTATTCTTTTGAATTTTACGCTGTTTTTCATACATTATTTAAACCAACCTGGGGCCCCATATTATGCATCATATTTATTTCCAAACAAATTTCGTTATACTTGGGTAAACCGTTTTTGGATCGTTAAACCAGGAGAGCCTGATATTTTTTCTGTTGTAAAAGAAGTTTTTTGTACTAGCAATTATCCAGAACCGTTTAATATTACTGTTGGGGGTAGGTATTTAGAAACAAATGGAAATGACACGATTCTTCGATTTGCGTGTACCGGTGAACCCGGTATAACCCCAGTGCAGCTTCTTTCTCAAATAATCATACCATTGATTTTTCCTGGTATTTTTGAGGATTTTCTTTCACCTTTTAACGAGCCTTATGGATATATTGAGATCACCGTACATCCAGTGATAGAAACCTGATAAGAGAATATCGATTGTTAAACGACATATAACTCTTCAACATACTAATTTAGATTGGAATGGATGATAA